>CETM01043169.1_pt1 | contig 11345 bp, 10 predicted proteins | sample 361451 | NCBI WGS metagenome assembly CETM01 (sample SAMEA2622690, study PRJEB7988) | marine metagenome | isolation source: saline water (ENVO:00002010), including
GCAATTAGACAGTTAGGCAGTTGGGCTTGGCTTCTGTTCTAGACTTTGTCGGGTAAACTGCGCCTGTGTGTCGATTCACAGTACTGACTTCGGCTATTCAGCTTCCTCACGGAATCAGTAAACCGGCCAATAGTAATCGTCGCGTAGTTAAATAGTCATAGTGGATAGCTTTTTGATTGGATACGGGATTTCCCTGTCGAAAACCGTACTCAACTGCCGAAATGTCTAATTGCCCAACTTTCCCACCATCTAACCGGAACTCATCCTATTCGATCTGACATTCGAAATATCGTCATCATTGCTCATGTCGACCATGGCAAAACAACGTTGGTAGATTGCATGCTTCGGCAAAGCGGTCAGTTTCGTGATGCGCAGCTCCAGGGTGAACGTATTCTGGACAGCAATGATCTGGAGCGAGAGCGTGGTATCACGATCCTGTCCAAGAATATTGCGCTGCCCTACCGAGGCGTAAAAATTAATATTATTGATACGCCAGGTCACGCGGATTTTGGTGGTGAAGTGGAACGGGTTGTTGGGATGGCCGACGGAGCTCTGTTGCTTCTCGACGCCGCGGAAGGGGTCATGCCTCAAACCCGATTTGTACTCTCCAAAGCACTCGAAGCCGGACTCAAGCCGATTGTCGTGATCAATAAAATAGATCGGCCTGATTCTCGTTGCGACGAAGTCGTGGATGAAGCACTGGAACTTCTCACGACCCTTGGGGGCGATCATTATCTGGATCAGTTTTCCTACGTCTTTGCCAGTGCTAAAGAAGGCTATGCCACACTGGATCCGGACGTAGTCACTTCCGATATGACGTGTTTGCTGGATAAAGTGGTCGATGAAATTCCGGGGCCTGATGTGGATGAATCCGGCCCGTTGCAGATGCTGGTGACAACACTGGATTGGTCTGAGTATGTAGGCCGAATTGCGGTCGGTCGTATCCAGTCGGGTGAAATCAAATCGGGTCAGCAGATTGCACTTTGTCAGGATGCTGGTCAGGTAAACCAGGCTCGTGTTGCTGATCTGCATGTGTTCGAAAACCTCGGCAAGCAATCGGTCGAGTCAGCAAGTGCCGGGGAAGTGGTAGCGATCACCGGGCTTGATCAGGTCGAAATTGGTGATACCGTTTGTGCCGCGGATCAACCTCTGGCATTAACTCGTGTTAACGTCGACGAGCCCACGCTGGAAATGCTTTTCACGATTAATTCCTCTCCGTTGGTTGGTCGGGAAGGAAAGTATGTGACTTCGCGGCAAATGAAGGAACGACTTTACAAAGAACTTGAGCGTAACGTGGCATTGCGTGTAAGTCCGAGCGAAGCTGGAGATGGATTCATCGTCGCAGGTCGGGGCGTACTGCATCTTTCTGTACTGATTGAAAACATGCGTCGCGAAGGATTTGAACTGTCTGTAGGGAAACCTCGAGTGATTCAGCGTCAGAACAGCGACGGGCAATGGGAGGAACCATTTGAGACCTTGACGGTCGAAGTGCCGACGGATCGATTTGGTGCTGTCATGGAACTGGTGGGGGAACGCCGCGGATTGCTGGATGTGATGGACAATCGCGGTGAATACACTCAGGCAACGTTTCGGATTCCATCGCGTGGGCTGATCGGATTGCGTACAAGGATGTTGAATGCAACGCAGGGAACGGCAGTGATGAATCACCGGTATTCCGAATACGGAGTGGTCGATGGCGAAATTCCCAGACGCCCGCAGGGAGTCCTGGTCTCCAAAGTCGGCGGAAAGGCACTGGCCTTTGCGTTAGATGGACTTCAGCAGCGGAGCGATTTGTTTGTCAGTCCGGGTGATGAAGTCTATGAAGGAATGATCGTGGGTGAGAATTCCCGCGATAACGACATGGATGTAAATCCAACCAAGGCAAAAAAACTCACCAATATAAGAGCTGCCGGTAGCGACGATAACATCCTTCTCAAGCCAGCTCGAGACCTCTCGCTGGAAGCTGCCTTGGAATATATCGAAGAAGATGAATTGGTGGAGATCACTCCGGAAACCGTACGGCTGCGGAAGATTTTGTTAAAAGAATCAGATCGACGGCGTGAAGCACGTAAGCTCAAAGGCTAATTGCAGATTAGGTGCGGTCGTAATCTGGCCAGCGTCTTCTCACCAATCCCATGCACCGTAAGTAGCTCATCGATACGGGTGAACCGTCTGTTGGGCAGCGATTCTCTGGTCTTGATAATCCGTTTGGCAAGCTGCGTCCCGACACCGGTAAGTAAGTCGAATTCAGTGGTGGTCGCAGTGTTGATATCTAATTGAAATGACCACGGTTCAGTTAATTCGTCATCAGGGATTGTCTCCCTCCAATGGGTATATGGCTGATTTAATCCGGGCCATTGAATGATCAACGCGGGAACGAGCACGCACAACAACGTGGTCAGGTAGGACCAGTACATTTGGATTGGAATTTGCTGTGTCTTCATGACTCGGCATATTCAAGAGGTAGGAGTAGAATGATCTACTGAGACGGATGGACATGTTGTGGTCGATTTCACCATGATGATATTGTCCTGCTGCTTGTTCGAAAGGCAACTCGTTTTAGGACACTCCACTGACATATGGTTAATACATTCAAACAATTGGCCTGGGATGGCGATACGCTGGATGACGCTAGATATCTAATTCGTCTGGCGGTACGAGAAGACTTGTCAAACCAACAGGATTGGACCACGATGGCCACCGTGCCAGCTAATGCTGCGAGTGTAGCCGAGGTGGTTGCTCGAGAAGCTGGAGTGGTTGCCGGAATCGGAATTATCAAAGCCGTCTTGCAGGAGATGAATATTTCGGCAGCATGTGACGAGCTGGTGTCAGATGGAGAGGTGATAGAATCAGGGGCAGTGTTGTGCCGACTGTCAGGGTTGTCGCGAGACCTGCTCACTGCCGAACGCACCATGCTAAATTTTCTGGGGCGTCTTTGCGGAGTGGCTACTCAGGCCGCTCGCTATGTCAGTGAACTGGACGGAACGACTGCCAAAGTGTATGACACTCGTAAGACTACGCCCGGCTGGCGTCGTCTGGAAAAATATGCCGTGCGGTGTGGAGGAGGTGTCAATCACCGGACAGGTTTGTTCGATGCGGTCATGATCAAGGATAATCACTTGGCTGCGTACGCTCAGCAACAAGGAATTGACAACAATGAAGACGCGGTGGCTTCCGTGCTGGCAGGAGCTCGGGCATTCGTGGAAAGCCTTGGTGAACAGCGTATGACTGATACTCCGGTGGAGATCGAAGTCGATACGCTTGCTCAGCTCCGAATAGCACTCCCCTGCTCTCCGGATATTGTTTTGCTCGACAATATGACTTTAGAGCAATTGGTGGAAGCCGTTGCGTTGAGAAATCAGCTGAGTCCCGACACGCAATTGGAAGCTTCAGGAGGTGTGACTCTGGAAACTCTGCGACCCATTGGGCAAACGGGTGTGGATCGTATTAGCGTCGGAGCCTTAACGCACTCGGTCATCAATCTGGATATTGGCCTGGACTGGCAGACGTGATAAGAACGGGAGTGTTTGAGACCAATTGCCTGGATGTGCGTTGGAGGCGTTAGGCAGCGACCTGTGCGTCGTCATCGGTTTCGTCGATTGCCTGTTCAGCTTCGTCGTCTTTTTTGCCTCGCCAGACATCGATCAGGTCTTCAATGTTGGTGTTGAGCTCTTCGAGATCATTCAGCACGGTATCCTGACGTTGGTCAAGTTCGCGTAGCAGAACTGCGGCAGCACTTTCACGCTGATTCGCCGTTTCAACCGGATTTTTGGTGGTTTGTTGAGCATTTTCTGACATGCTAATGATGTCGGCAATTGATGGTCTGCGTGGCTTTTGCTGTAGCGAAATTGCCAGATGTTCGGTTTAGATAAACTTTGCGGATTGGCGGTGTGCGGGTCGAGAACGGAGAAGGCGTTTTGTTACAATAACGCCTTGGTAAGTAGCCTCAGGACGAAGACAGGAAGGTCTGATTTCGTGCAACAGCGTGAATTTCAGTTAGAAAGCCCATTTGAGCCCGCCGGCGATCAGCCTAAGGCGATCGATCAGTTGGTGCGAGGGATTCGCAATGGGCAGAATCTACAGACGCTTATGGGGGTCACCGGTTCCGGGAAGACCTTTACCATGGCGAATGTGATTCAGGAGATTCAAAAACCGACGCTAGTCATTTCGCACAACAAAACATTAGCAGCGCAGCTGTACTCGGAATTCAAAGCCTTCTTTCCGGCCAATGCTGTTCATTACTTTGTAAGCTATTACGATTATTATCAGCCGGAAGCTTATATACCTCAGCGAGACATCTATATCGAGAAAGATGCGTCGATCAACGATGAGATTGATCGTTTGCGTCTGGCATCCACCAGTGCTTTGGTTAGCCGTAGTGATGTGATCATTATTGCTAGTGTTTCAAGCATCTATGGTCTGGGGTCACCGGAAGATTACAAGACGATGATGGTTGGCCTCACGAAGGGGCAGGAAATAGACCGTGATCAGATGCTAATGAAGCTCGTCGATATCCAATATGAGCGTAATGATGTGGAGTTTGCGAGGTCGACGTTTCGAGTGCGGGGCGACTGTGTCGAGATTTGGCCGAGTTATGAAGAATTCGCTTTTCGTATCGAGTTCTGGGGAGACGAGATTGATCAGCTTTCCATCATCAATCCGATTAGTGGTGAGACCGTTCAGCGACTGGACCAGGTGTTCGTCTATCCGGCAAAGCATTTCGTAATGCCTGAACAGCGGATTGCCGCTGCGGTTCAGGGGATTCGGAATGAATTGCGGGATCAGCTCGAGCATTTCAAGAAAGAAGGGAAACTTCTCGAAGCGCAACGACTGAATGCTCGGACTCGCTATGATCTCGAGATGTTGCAGGAGGTGGGGTATTGCTCCGGCGTCGAAAATTACTCACGTCACCTATCCGGCCGAAAGCCCGGTCAGCCACCGGACACACTCTACGATTTTTTCCCGGAAGATTTTCTGTTAGTGATCGATGAATCTCATGTGACGGTGCCTCAGGTTCGCGCAATGTGGGCCGGAGACCGGAGTCGCAAGACGACCCTGGTGGATCATGGGTTTCGACTTCCCAGTGCGCTTGATAACCGTCCGATGACATTTGATGAGTGGGAGTCCAAAAATAGCACGGTCGTTTATGTTTCTGCGACCCCCGGGGATTACGAGTTGGAAAAAACCGGCGGTGAAGTCGTCGAACAGATTATTCGCCCCACAGGATTGCTTGACCCGGAAATTGAGGTTGTTCCGGCCACCGGTCAGGTTCCGCACTTGCTCGAGCAAATCAAAGAACGAGCCGATTCCGGGGAACGGGTGCTGGTGACTACGTTGACAAAGAAAATGGCTGAAGATCTTTCTCAGTATCTGGTGGAAAAAGAGGTGCGGGCAAAATGGTTGCATTCGGAACTCGACGCGTTTGAACGGGTGGAGTTGCTCAAGGAGTTGCGAGAAGGTCAATTCGATGCCTTGATTGGCGTCAATCTGTTACGTGAAGGCCTGGACCTTCCCGAAGTTTCGATGGTTGCCATTTTGGATGCTGACAAAGAGGGGTTCCTGCGCAGTGAAACCTCCTTAATTCAGACGATCGGACGGGCGGCACGAAATGTCAATGCCAAGGTGATTTTGTATGCCGACAAGATGACGGATTCACTACAGGCCGCGATTGACGAAACCCTGCGAAGACGCTCGATCCAGGAAGCGTTTAATAAAGAGCACGGAATTATTCCTCGGTCTGTCGAGAAGAAAATCAACGACGGAATTGAAGGTGAAGCGAATGCTCATCGGGAAGCCAACGCCGCTGTTGGCCGGACGGATGAACGAGAATATATCACTCAGGAATATATTAATGAGCTCGAAAAAGAAATGATGTCTGCGGCCGAACAGATGGAATTTGAGCGTGCTGCTGCCCTGCGTGACCGGATTATTCAGTTGCAGGATTCCATCGGAAAAGCGTTAGATGAAGTGGAAGTGAAGTCGTATGACAAGAAGGCTCGTCGCCGTAAGCAACAGCCGGCAGGTAGTCCCGGAGGGAAAGTACCTCGACCAAAGCGAGGTTTGTAGTCGCTTTCTCTCGAAATCGGTGATGGTGGGCCGACTTTTCGGGAATAACCAGAAGACAATTCGCATCTCTTATTATGTAATCGCTTATAGAAACGTAGATTAATCGTGGACTCTTCAATGGCGTCAGCCACCTCCATGGACGAATTGCTGGAAACGCCGCAGGCTACAACGTCAGCGGGTGACACTGTAGCATCCCTGAGTGTACATCAGCGTCAGGAGATGATTTCTCAATTTGTCGAAGACTTTCATGCCGATGTGTATCGCTTTAGTTATCGACTAACAGGCGATGAGAATTGGGCTGAAGACACGGTTCAAAACACGTTTCTTCGTGCTTTTGAACGGTTGGAGCAATTAAAGGATGTTGGTAAAGCCAGATCATGGTTGCTGGCGATTGCGAGAACAACGTTTTTAGGTGAATTACGTAAACGTAAATCATGGGTCTTCACCGATACAGAGTTGGATGGTTCGGAAGTGATGGCACTCGAGGTGGAATCCACCGTTGATGTTGGGCGATTGCAGAAGGCCTTGATGGAGATGCCCGAACAGTTTCGATTGGTCGTGGTCATGCATTATTTAGAGCAGGAAAGTTATCGGAGCATTGCAGAGCAACTAAGCATACCGATTGGCACGGTGATGAGTCGTTTGTCGCGAGCTAAGAAAATGCTGAAGGCGAAATTGATGGCAATTAGCAATCAGAATGACGGTTGGACAGAGAAAGAGTGAATGGTATGGAACAGATAACAAAAGATGATTTGCTGCAGCTTGTTGGCGGGCTGGAATTTACTCGCTCTACAAGAAACGAATGGCCGGAAGAACTGCGCAAACTCTATGACTTAACTGTTCAGGATGTTGAAGCAGCCGAACGTTTCTCTCAGGAACTTGTCGAGCAGCAACGAGCGGACAAACTGATTGCCGCTGCGATGCCGGACGTACAGATCCCTGTGGATCTGAAGCAGCGAATAACAAGTGCATTTGCAGAGTCCTTTGATAGTGATTTTGTAAAGCCTCGCTTGAGTGAAGTAACCCCGCCGGTCACTTTGGATCCAACGCGACGTAATTCAGTGCGTTGGATTCTGGCGATGACGGTGGCGATTTTCGGTCTGGCAATGTGGCCGTTCTTGGCGGGGGATTCATTTAAGGAACCAGATCTGACCCAGGTGCAGCAATCCATTTCCCTCTGGATTGCTGAGTTGGATCAGTTTGAAGCGTGGCAGCAGACTGCCGAATTGAGAGATACTGGTTTGCATGACCTTGTGCAGACGCTCGATCAGCATATGCAATTGGGCGCCCTGTCTCGATATGCCAGACTCGCTGATGGACAGCTTGTGCTGGATTATTCTTCACCACGCAACGGCAGAGTGGTCGTATTTGTGCTTGCTCAGAATGCTCCGATCTTAGGCCCTCCCGTTTATGAACCCATACAGGTGTCCGGCCCCTTTGCTGCTGCGATCGGAAAGATCGGTTCCTTGCGGGTTTTAGTGGTGACCAATGAGTCGATGAAACGCGTTAGTGAATTTTGGCAAAGCTAGTGTCACTGTAAGTGTGTCGGAACTCTTGTAATGTCTAATTGTCACAACTCTTATAATCAGAACTCTTTTGGTTCCGAATGCGTATTGCTGACAGGGTAACATGTCCTGTGCAATGGCTGTGTGCCGACTTCAGAAATAGCTACTCCGTCGAGGAAAAGGACAGTTTTGGAGTGTAGATCTGGTGACGGCGATTCTCGGAATATCAGCGTTTTATCATGACTCGGCTGCCGCGTTAGTGGTGGACGGTACAATTGTTGCTGCTGCGCAGGAAGAACGTTTCACGCGCAAAAAACACGATCCAAATTTTCCGACGCAGGCGATCGATTACTGTTTACAGGAAGCGGGAATAAATGCAGCCGACATAGACTATGTCGGATTTTATGACAAACCCTTTATGAAATTCGAGCGTTTGCTTGAGACCTATTTGTCTTATGCTCCATCCGGGTTCCGCTCGTTCGCCAAAGCCATGCCGCTTTGGTTACGACAAAAACTCCATCTGCCCCGGGAAATTCGCAAGGGACTAGCCGGGCACTTTAAAAAGCGAATTGTCTTTACCGAACACCATGAATCGCATGCAGCCAGTGCCTTTTTCCCGTCTCCGTTTGAACAAGCTGCGATTGTCACGCTTGACGGTGTTGGAGAATGGGCCACGGCATCGATTGGAATTGGCGAAGGAAATCACATTCGCTTAACCCATGAACTTCATTTCCCGCATTCGATTGGTTTGTTGTATTCGGCCTTTACATACTACTGTGGATTTCGGGTGAATTCGGGCGAGTATAAGCTGATGGGTTTAGCTCCGTATGGTGAACCGTTGTATGCAGATTTAATTCGTGAGCATTTGATCGACATTAAACCCGATGGATCCTTTCGTTTGGATATGTCCTATTTCAATTATTGTCAGGGTCTGACGATGACCAATGAGAAGTTTCATCGTCTGTTTGGTTTGCCGCCCCGGCAGGCTGAGGGTGCGATGGAACAGAAGTATATGGATTTGGCGGCCTCGATTCAGCTGGTCACCGAAGAAATCATGCTAAAGGTGGTCGAGCACGCTCGTAAAGTGACCGGTCAATCCTATCTCTGTCTTGCCGGAGGCGTTGCTTTGAATTGTGTTGGCAATGGCAGGGTCTTACGTGAAGGGGGTTTTGACAACGTCTGGGTCCAGCCTGCTTCCGGCGATGCGGGCGGCGCGTTGGGTGTGGCACAGTTTATTTGGTATCAATTGCTTGGCAATGCCCGGAGTGCATCCCAGCCGGATTTACAAAAGGGTAGCTTGTTAGGGCCGGACTATTCAGAGCAGGAGGTTAGAGAGTTTCTGGAGAGTAAGGCTGTTGAGTACACGGAGTGTTCTGACGAAGATTCGTTGACTCACAAGGTTGCTACGTTGCTCAGTCAGAATCAAGTGATCGGTTGGATGCAGGGCCGGATGGAATTTGGCCCGCGTGCGTTAGGAGCGAGAAGCATTCTAGGGGATGCTCGTAGTCGTGAGATGCAGGCCACGATCAATCTGAAGATTAAATTCAGGGAATCGTTTCGGCCTTTTGCTCCAGCTGTGCTGGAAGAGCAAGCAAACGATTATTTTGAACTGCACGGCCAGGCTAGTCCCTACATGTTGTTAGTGGCACCGGTCAAACCGGAGCATCGTCTTCAACTTTCCCCGGCCGAAGAGGCGAAGACAGGGGTTGATCAGCGCGAGGTGATTCGTTCCACATTACCAGCGATTACTCACGTTGATTATTCGGCCAGAGTGCAGTCTGTGGCTGAAGGTGTAAACCCTCGATTTCGACGGTTGTTGGAATCGTTTCATCAACTGACCGGATCTCCAATGGTGGTAAACACCAGTTTTAATATTCGCGGCGAACCGATCGTTTGTACACCTGCCGATGCCTATCGCTGTTTTATGGGGACCAATATGGACGTGTTGGTGATCGACAGATTTATCATCCGGAAGTCAGATCAGCAGAATATAAGCGAGATGAATCCGGATTCTCAACAAGATTATGTCAGTCAGTTTCCTTTGGATTAATTGAGGTAAGACAGGAATACGATGGCACTGATTGAAATTAATAGGAATCCACCGCGAGACCAGTTGGCCTCCTTTGGCAGATTGTGGACTCCGGTTTTTGCGATGTGTGTTTCGATGATGTGTTGGAATGCCGCCTTTTTCCCGGGGTGTGTGATTTCATTGTCATTGGGGATGGTGATTGCTGTAATTGCCTGGTGTAACCCGATGTGGTTGAAGCCAGTTTTTGTACTGTCGATGATCGTCACCTTTCCGATTGGAGTCGTAGTTGGGTTTGTGCTAATGGCAGTGGTTTATTATCTTTGCGTGATGCCCATTGGATTGATTTTGCGTATGGTGGGCAAAGACCCGCTAGTAAAGGCGTTTGACCATTCGACCGAATCTTATTGGATTGAACGTTCAGAACCAGTACCGGTTTCAAGGTATTTCAAGCAGTTTTGAGAGTGAGCTGAAGATGTCAGAAAACGATAATGGATCCGTACCGGAAGGTGATTTTGAATCTCAGGCCACCGAGAGTGAACTAGGTGTGGTGGCAGAGTTTATTGCATTTTTGAAGTACAACAAAAAGTGGTGGCTGACTCCCATTATTATTGTTCTGCTGCTCATTGCTATTGTCGCAATAAGTGCCGGAACTGGTGCTGCTCCTTTTATCTACACACTGTTTTAATCGGTATCTTGACCGTATAGAAGGAACGAACTGTTTTGAGAGTTTTGGTGACCGGAGCTGCCGGGTTTATTGGATACCATCTTTGCAAGCGTCTACTCAAAGATGGTTTGCAGGTTGCCGGTATCGATAGCCTCAACGAATACTATGACGTACGTATCAAACATGCGCGTCTTGAACAGCTTCAAGCCAATTCCGCATTTTCGTTCGAGAAGCTTAATCTGACATGCCAGAAGTCGACGACAGAATTGTTTGAACAGGAATTTGATGCGGTTGTTCATTTGGCCGCACAAGCTGGAGTGCGTCACTCACTCGAGCATCCTCGCGACTACATCGATGCCAATGTACTGGGCTTCATGAATGTATTAGAAGGTTGTCGTCATTCACAGGTTGGGCATTTGATTTATGCATCGAGCAGTAGTGTCTATGGCGCCAGCACGGAATTACCGTTTACTGAAAATGGGAATACAGATCATCCCATTAGTTTGTATGCAGCGACGAAGAAAGCCAATGAGCTGATGGCTCACAGTTACAGCCACCTGTATCAACTGCCGACGACAGGATTAAGGTTTTTTACCGTCTATGGACCATGGGGACGGCCTGACATGGCACTTTATATCTTTGCTAAAGCCATTTCAGAGGGGAAGCCTATCAGGTTATTTAATTCAGGAAACATGCGACGGTCGTTTACCTACGTCGAAGATGTGGTGGAGCCGATAGTTAGATTGCTTTCCAGGCGTCCCACGGGTGATTCCACCTGGAATAGTGCCAAGCCGACCTCGGCGACAAGTAACAGCCCTTATCGCCTCTTGAATATTGGTGGTGGTGATGTGGTGGAATTAAAACAGTTTGTTGAGTTGATTGAACTCAATCTCGGTAAACAAGCGGTCAAAGAGTTGCTGCCCATGCAGCCCGGCGATATTCCTGAAACGAGCGTGGATACGTCGATCTTAAGGCAAACGACCGATTTCAGCCCTCAGGTTAGCATTGAAGAGGGTGTGCGCCGATTTTGTGAGTGGTTTGTCAGTTACCACGCTGCTTAATATACGGGGAAATCCCCCCC
>CETM01032315.1_pt1 | contig 11342 bp, 12 predicted proteins | sample 361451 | NCBI WGS metagenome assembly CETM01 (sample SAMEA2622690, study PRJEB7988) | marine metagenome | isolation source: saline water (ENVO:00002010), including
ATAGCAGTGAACGCAAAATTTGGTGATCAGGTCGTAAAAGGTGAAAGCAAAGAAGGCATATTAGGACTTAATGGAGAGCCAGTAAAAGACATAAAGGGAAATCAAGTTTCAGAAGAAGAGGCTGGAATTAGGTTTAGAGATGCTGGAATGGATCCTGATAAAGCTGCAAAGATAATTCTTAAAGGCATCAAAAAAAATAAGAAAAGAATTTTTGTTGGAATTGACGCAAAGTTAATGGAAATATCTCAGAGACTACTCCCAGATAGTTATTGGAGAATGATGCCTATTACACTTTTATTTGGCCTACTTCTATCGCCACATAGACTAAAAAAAGCATTCCAATTGACTAGAAAGAAAAAAGATTAAGCGTTAGCGTAGCTTTTTAATCGTTGATTAATTATTTCATCAGCTTCTTGCATGATTGTATCAATCAGCTCTTTGCATGTAGGTACATCATGAATTAAACCAGCAACCATTCCACAGCTCCAAGCAGCAGCCTCGAGGTCTCCATCTCTTAAAACTCTCTCTGAACCAGCTACGAGAGGTCTAATTTCCTCAAGTAAAGCATTAGGGTCATTATTATCTTTATGATTAGCTTCAATTTCCATAATTTCATCAACTGCTTTGTTAACAAGAACTCTTTCTGTATTTCTCAAAGGTCTCATAACTAATCGTGTCTCTAGCTCGGACGCCTCAACTAAACGCTGTTTTACATTATCATGAACAGGTGCTTCTTTAGTTGCAATAAATCTTGTACCCATATTCATTCCTTCAGCACCAAAAGCTAGAGCTGAAACAAGACTTCTTGCGTTAGCCATTCCGCCGGATGCAACAAAAGGTATTTTTAGTTCTTCAGCAGCTCTTGGTAAAAGAATACCATTAGGCACATCGTCTTCACCAGGATGTCCCCCGCACTCAAAACCATCCACGCTAACAGCATCACAACCTATGGCTTCAGCTTTCAATGAGTGCCTAACGGAAGTACATTTATGAATTACTTTAATGTCTGCTTCCTTTAATTGCGGCATATATTTTTCAGGATTACGCCCTGCTGTTTCAACTATTTTAATTCCACCTTGAATAATTGCATCTATGTACTCATCATAAGGAGGATCTTTAAAGGATGGAATAAATGTAAGATTTACACCAAATGGTTTATCTGTCATATCGTGACATTTGGCGATCTCATTTGCTAAATCTTTTGGAGTTGGCTGTGTTAGAGCAGTAATAATTCCTAGCCCCCCAGCATTAGAAACTGCAGCAACTAATTCTGAAAATCCTACAAAATGCATCCCTCCCTGAATAATTGGATGCTCAATATCAAATAGTTCTGTAATTCTAGTTTTCATTTTGTCCTTAAGATTAGAATAAAGATGATAATTCTTTATCACTAGTATTGATAATTTTATCAACCCATTGATGGAATTTTTGTCCACCACCTTCGTTTCGTCCAAACATTACATTATCAATTAACCCAGTTTTTAGACCCTTTTGCAGTTTCAAACCAGCATCATAATCTTCCTTTTCGACAACAAATTCTAGAAATTTGAATTGTTTTTCCGCCTCTTTTGATTGTTTTTTATTAGGTTTATTTTCCATTAGATAATATTGTTGAGTGTAAGACTCTCCTACACTTTCACCAGGAAGTAATTGTGAAAGTAAAATAGCTCTTCCACCTCCATTAAAAGATGCAATAGATATATGAGGAAAGATTGTCCAAACTCCAGCCATCAACATATCCATAGGCCATTTTTCAATAGGAGTATCCATGTAACCTGTGCCCTCATCTGATAGGTCATTATGATCTTGTGGTCTATAAGGGGAAATTACTCTTTGATGAGGCCCCCATTCAAAATAATTTGCTTGATTTGACATATTAGGTCCAAATGTATCTCTATGTAAAACAGGTAAATGATATAGATCTAAATATCCATCATAAGCTACTTTCCAATTTGGTCCTTTGATAATTCTAGTATCAAATATATGCCAATTTTCTAAACCAAATAAATCTAACATACCATCATAGCCAGAAAGGTAGTCTTCAATATTTAGACTAGATTTAGGATCTAGTGTAACCCATATTATTCCAGCCTTTTCTAAAATGGGAAGCTTGATCAAGCTATGACATTTTTTATCTATATCGCCAAATTCATTTTGTGAGGCTACTCCCATTAAAGATCCATCTTCAGTATATGTCCAACCGTGGTAAGGACACATAAATCTTTTCTTATTGCCTTTACCTATATCTACTAGTGCTGCACCGCGATGGATACAAGCATTTAAAAAGGCAGAGGCTTCTCCATTTCTATTTCTTGTTATCAAAACAGGTACGCCTACAACTTCCATTGCCTTGTAATCACCTGGTTCAGGAATATCTTTAGAAACAGCTAAAACAAGTGGAAGTCTTTTGAAAATTAGATCTACTTCTTTTTGCCAACGCTCTTCATCATAATAGTTCTTTGCTGGAACTTTAACAATATCATCAACAAGCTCCATCGTTCCTGATTCGGCATGTTCTTTATTAAATTTAGCAATTTCTATAAGTTTTTCTTTACTCATATTGTTCTCTTTAACACAAATAAGCACAATTTGAATAATTTATAAAGAATTTAAGCTCTTTTTATTGTTAAACCTCCATCAACAGGTAAAACTGCTCCATTTATGAAGGATGAGGAAGGAAGACAAAAATTCAAAGTAGCATGAGCAACTTCTTCAGGTTCTCCATATCTTTTTAAAGGGACTCTTCTTTTCGCATACAGGTTTTTATCCTCTTCAGGAATTTTTTCAGTCATTCCCGTTCTAATAGGACCAGGACAAATACAATTAACAGTAATACCGCTAGAGCCTAATTCTACTGCAAGTGATTTTGTTAAACCAATAACGCCATGTTTTGCGGAAGTATAGGGCGATTGTCTTGGTGTTGCACCTAATCCTTCTGTAGAAGAGATATTTACAATTCTGCCTGATTCAGATTTTTGGATATATGGTAATGTTTCCCGAATTAATTGAACCTGTGCTTTTAAAAGAACATTGAATGTTTTATCCCAATATTCTTCGTAATTTTCATCATTTATTAAAGTTGGAATGGAAATACCTGCGTTATTAATTAATATATCTATTCCACCAAATAATTTCACTATCTCAGCCACAGCAGATCTAATTTCTATTAGATTGGTAACATCAAGCTTAATTCCGTGACATTTTTTTCCGTAACTTGAAATTTCTTTAACAACTTCATTTACTTTCTCTTCATTAAGGTCAGTTATAATAACTTGAGCATCCTGATCTGAAAAAAGTTTTGCTGTAGCAAGACCCATACCGCTCGTAGCTCCAGTAATTAAGGCTACTTTATTATCAATTGATCGAGATAATTCACTTAATTTCTTCATTTATCACCAATTTTATCCAGTAATTTAAGCATAATAAACATTATTCCAATAGCGACTATTAAACCTAAAAAAGCCATAAAAAATCCCATATTTTATCCTTTCTCAGCAAAATTAAGTATCTGATATATATCATCAGCTTTAGTTATTGGTCTTGGGTTTGATAAAACAATTTGATGCTCAAGGGCATATTCTACAATTTTTTCATACAAATCCTTTTTAATACCAACATCTTCTAGACTAGATGGCAAACCCAAATCAATAATTAATTCTTTTACTGCTTCATAGGCCTTTAATTCTGGTCTTCCTAGAGCGGAGGCTATCATTTTATCTTTTTCCGGATGAAATTCTTCATTCCATTTTAGAACTGCAGGCAACATTACACATGAAGTTTGACCATGAGGAACCGAGCCAAGAGATCCTAGAAGGTAACCGATGCCATGGCTTGCACCCATCATTACATTACCCATATTTTTAGCTACTATCCATACAGCTTTTTGAGACATAGAGCGTGCTTCAATGTTTTTTTTATCCAATTTAGTTTCTCTAAGGGAATTTGAAAAAATTTTTAATGACTCTAATGCATTATGAGAAATCATAGGGTTTTTAGAAATTGAACAAAAACCTTCAACAGCATGGTCGACAGATCTAATGGCGGTAGACAACCATAACCACTCTGGAGTGTGAACGGATATATGTGGATCAAGAATTACAACTTTAGGACATATATCCGTACCAAAATAACCTTGCTTGAGTTTTTTCTTAGTATCCATAGCTCCTCCTACTATAGAGTATTCTCCACCAGATAATGTAGTTGGAACAGCTATCTGTCTTATTTTTGATATTATATTTTGCGTACTTCCGGATAGTTTTTTTAATTCTTCAGCATTATTTATATTTAAAGTAATGCATAATTGAACAACTTTCACTGTATCTATAGGGGTTCCACCTCCAATTGTTAAAATGATCTCTGGATCAACTTTTTTTACTTCTTTAGCGCATTCAAGAACATTCTCAATAGGAGAGTGCTCTTTACAATTATTAAAAATGCCCACCAGCTTGTTCCCTAAAATATTCTTGATTTTCTCTATTTCATTTGTCTTTTTTGATAGAGTTGATGAAGAAACTATAAAAATTTTATTAATATCCATAAGTTCTATTTCTAGAGGGATAATTTCTTCTACTTTATGGTCACAATATACTCTTTCAAGCGGTGAATATGCAAAGGGTTGAATCATCTATTTATTTGATATAAATTTTGCTATTGCTTCTAATGCTTCATTAGCTTCAGGTAAGAAAGGTGCATAACCTTGAAAAACATGCACCATATCATCCCAGACTTCTAATTTAACTTCACAACCAGATTTCTTTGCTTTTTCATTAACCTTTAAAGAATCATCCAATAAGACTTCTCTTCCTCCAACCTGGATAAGTAAGGGTGGAAAACCATCATAGTCTCCATAAACAGGTGATGCATATGGATCTTTTAAATCAGATTCATTTTCAATATAAAGATCCCTAAAAGCAGATATTGCATCTCTTGAAATATATGGATCATTGCTTGCATTAGTTTCATAACTATTTGAAACAGGGTCTAATTCTGCCCAAGGACATAAAGACATAACGGCATCAGGAAGTTGAGAGCCATCATCTTTTAATGATAAAGTAACTCCTAAAGATAAACCCCCGCCGGCTGAGTCACCTGAGACAAAAGATTTTGTGCATTTACCTTGTCCATTTGGGCCATTATCTAGCATCCAAGAAAAAGCTTTTTTACAATCGTTAATTCCATGCGGAAATTTTAATTCAGGGGCTAAAGAATAATCTATGAGAAGTATTGAGCATCCAGTTTTTTTTGCAAGCTGACTAGTAAGGGAAAGATACCCTCTTATAGTTCCAATTGCATAACCTCCTCCATGTAAATACAAAATCCTTTTATCAGGATCAGAGTTTTCTGTCATAACCCATTGACCATAAATTCCATCAACATTAACTGGAAAAGCGGTTCCAGTTGGCTTTATATTTTCATCAGCACTAAAAAAATCATCATTTGTATATCTAAAATGTTTCATACCAAGTCTCTCATCATCTAGTGAGAAAAAGGTTTTCACCAAATCTTCTTGATGTTTAATTACTATTTTATTTTGCTCTGAGCTCATTTTAACTCCTATTAAATTTAAAGACTCATACCACCATCTGAGGTAATCATTTGGCCAGTTATATAACTAGCTCCTGAGCTACATAAAAAACATGCTAATTCCCCCATATCATTAGGCGTGCCCCATCTACCAAGCGGTATACTTCTTAATGTATCTTCATATCTTTTCTCATTTTTGTATGTGACTTCAGTTAATTTAGTTGCAACAAAACCTGGGGCAATTCCATTTACTCTTATATTGTTCTCTGCCCAGGCCTCTGCTAAAGTTTTTATCAAAGTGAGTAAACCACCTTTCGAAGCAGAATAAGCAGGATTACCTTTTACTGAATGATAGCTTGCTCCAGATCCAATAATTATTATTGAACCATTGCTTTGCGATAACTTTTCTTGGAAAAAAGAACATGAAGCCATAATGGAGTTTAAATTTAAATCTACTACTTTTTTAAATGTATCCATTTCGAATTCTTTTCTTTTATAAGCAACGATACCTTGAGAGCATATCAAATGATCTAAGTTATTAAATGGTAGGTCAATTTTTTTTAAGTTATCGTGATTAGAGAGATCTAATTGTTGGTAATTACATTTTTCAATATTTTTAGAAATATTTTCTTCATAATCATTAATAGAATCTCTTGTTCCTGTAATACAAACATTTGCATTATAATTAACAAAGGACTCGGCAATTCCCCTTCCAATACCACTACTTCCTCCAATAACTAATACATTTTTCTTATTAAAATCTATAGACATTACGCTGAATAGCCACCATCAACAGGTATGGATTGACCACTTATATAACCTGAATTTTCTGATGCAAGGAACACCACAGTATCAAATAATTCATTAGGATCTCCTGCCCTTCCTAGAGGGACCTGCTGCATCCATTGATCTAAGATTCCTCCTGGAGGTGAATCAATTTCTTGAGATAATCCAACAGCAATTAGCCCCACTGCAACACAATTTGCTCTTATTCCATTATGACCCTCTTCTCGTGAAATAGCTGTACACAAATGCTGTACACCTGATTTCGGAACAGATGATAATCCGTCAGTGCTAATATATTTATGAATAGCTGCCGTAGTTAAGGCTGTTATTGAACCTCCACCACCATCTCTCAAAACAGGGACGCAAGCTCTTAATACATGATAAAATCCCTTTATATCTGTATCTAATGTTTTATAAACATCTTCAGGATCTGCATCTAAAATTGGCATAATATGAAGGAATGGACCAGTTGCAAAAATAACAGAATGTATTCTACCAAATTCTTTCTTACTTGATTCAACAAAGTTTTCGACCTTTTCTACATCTAAAAGATCTACACTAGATGAAAATCCTTTCTGACCATTAGATTCAATTTTTGCGATATTTTCTTTTGCTGCTTCTTCATTGTTAAGATATGTAAAAGCTACATCAGTTCCACATTTACTCAGAAGATCTACGATTCCAGTGCCTAAGCCACCTGAACCACCAAAAACAACTGCCGCTCCATCAGAAAACCTGTATTTTGTCATATTCTGTTCCTCCATGAAATTCATCAAAGCATATTAAGCAAAAGCTTAAAAGTTTTATTTATGTAAAAAAATTAATTTATAAAAAGATCGAGTATACTTTCAATATTGCAAGAAAATTTATGCATGTTATTCTATTTTCACTTATTGAGAGGCTTTCAAATGACAAATAAAGTAGATTATGATGCAGTTGTAGTTGGAGCTGGCTTTGCTGGTCTAGCTCTAATTCACCATCTTAAAAAAACAGGTATCTCAGTTAAAGTTTTAGATAAGGCTTCTGAAATTGGTGGAACCTGGACATGGAACCGTTACCCTGGAGCAGCAACTGACAGTGAGGGATATTATTATTGTTTAACCTTTTCTAAAGAGATTTTGCAGGAATGGACTTGGTCAGAAAGATATCCAGGTTGGGAAGAGACAAATAGGTATCTTAATTTTGTTGCTGATAAGTGTGATATGTGGCCTCATATACAACTAAACACAGAGGTCAAAAGTGCTGAATTTATTAAAGATGACGGATTATGGCGTGTAAAAACAGGCACTGGTGAAGAAATAATTTGCAAATATTTTATTAGTGCTATGGGAATGATTTCTCAACCAGTTATTCCTAAATATAATGGTATGAGTAACTATAAAGGTCCATGTTTTCACTCATCAAGGTGGCCTCAAGAGGGTCTTGAATATGGGGGAAAAAAAGTAGGCATTGTTGGATGTGGAGCCTCTACAGTTCAAATGTTGCCTATTATGGCTAAGACTGCAGAAAGCGTAACAGTTTTTCAAAGAACGCCTAACTTTGTATTGCCTGCAATGCAAAAACCTATGACACCAGAATGGGAAAAAGATATCAAAGATAATTATGAAGAAATAATAAATAAATGCAGAAATCATGTCTTTGGTATGGCTTTTGATAGTCCTGTTGGAAGAAATGCAGTTGATACCCCTGAAGATGAAAGAGAAAAAATATTCGAAGAAAATTGGAATGGAAGTTTTAGATGGGTTTTTGAAACTTTTGACGATTTACTAGTTGATCCACAGGCAAATCAAATGGCGGCTGATTTTATAATTAGAAAAATGAAAGAAAAAATAGATGATCCTGAAGTTGCAGAAATATTAACCCCTAAAGGTTATCCTTTATTCGCTAAAAGACCTCCACTTGATCATGGATTTTATGAAGCCTTTAATAGAGATAATGTTCATCTAGTAGATATTAAAGATAGAGAGCCAATATCTCATTTTACAGAAAATGGTATTAAAACAGATATAAATGAATATGAATTTGATATCATTATTTTAGCTACAGGTTTTCAAGCTTATACAGGTGCACTTGAGGCATTTGATATTATTGGTCAAAGCGGTGAGTCCATAAGAGAAAAATGGGAGACTGAGTCAAAATCTATAATGGGCGTATGCATTTCTGATTTTCCAAATTTATTTACAATTACTGGGCCGCAAGCTCCTTTTGCAAATCTTCCTACCTCAATTGAACAAAATTGTTTATGGATATCTGATTGTATCAATAAAATGGAAAAAGAAGGATACAAACTCTGTAATCCCCTTTTAGAAGCTGAGACAGAATGGTCAGCCCATGTCAAAGAGGTTCATGAACAAACACTCATGAATGTTGGTGACGAGGTAAATTCATGGATGATGGGCGCAAATATCGAAAATAGAAACTCCAGAGTACTAATATATTTTGGTGGAGCTGGAGTATATTATGACCGTTTAAGAGAGTCTGTAGATAATGATTTTCCTGAAGTATCTTTTAGCTAAATAATCAAAGTTAACTAACTATCATATTGTTTGGATAATCTTGATAGGCCAACATAAGCACATCTTTAATTCCTAATGCACCTTTTACTTTATCGCTAGCCTCTGCCGATGCAGCATTTCCAGCTTTTATTCTATTTTCTATACCTTTGAGAATGCAGTAGAGCTTCATTAAGGAGAACAAACAATAAATATTAAGGAGCTCTACATTAACCATTTTTCCATAGGTTTTCTCATAAGAATTAAGAAAACCTTCAGCAGAAGGTATATGATAAGATTCCCATTCTAATCCAATACCATATAAAACACCCTTAGGAATTAACCAATTGATCATTTGAAAACTTAAATCAACCTCAGGTTCTCCAAATGCAGATAGCTCCCAATCCAGAACAGCCAAACATTTTGAATTTCTGCCTATTACTAAATTATCTAATTTATAATCTCCATGAATTAAGCATAAATTATTATTTTCAGGGGTATTTTTAATTATAAAATCATATATCTTTGAAATACCTTTATCTTGGTAGCCTTCATGAAAAATTTGGTTATACCAAATATTCAAATTCCTTATCATAAAGCCATTATTCTTTTTAAAGGGTATATCTAACTTATTAATATTATAACTATGAAGTTGGCCAAGAGTATTTGCTAAGCTTTCGTAAATTTTTTTTCTTTCTTTAGGTTCATTATCAGGAAGGAAAGGATCTTCGTAAATATCTCCGTCAATAAATTCCATTATATAAAAATCTCTACCTATTGTTGATTTATCTTCACAAATTAATATTGGTTTTGGTACGCTAAATTTCTGATTACTAAGACCTCTTAAAACATTAAATTCGCGATCTAATCTATGAGCGCCTCTCACTAGATCACCTTTAGGTTGAGTTCGTAAAATAAATTTTTTATTTTCATTATCTGTCAATATATAAGTTGGATTTGACTGACCATTACCAACTTTTCGTGGTAAATCATTAGATAAGATAAAATTATTTTCTTTTAAAAAAGATTTTATATTTTGAAATTCATAATTATCGATTGTCATATCAACTAACTTTGAGATTTCTCTTCATTAAATTGTTTTTCCATGTTGTCACAAATAAGATTATAATTAAATTTAAACATATTTACTGTTTCATCTTTATGCTTTTTTTCCGCTCTAAAATGACCGTACCAATTAACTTCGGTACAATTTTGACTTGCTTGTTTTATATTTACAGTAGAAACATAATTTTCGACTGGCAGACATGATTTATCAATAACTGAATAAGACATATGCTTTTCTTCTATAAATCCATCTAATCTCTCTATAACTTCACCTTGATAAACTTTCTCAAGATAAACATATCTTACATCACCTGGAGAGTTAGAAAAATTATCTGGAATTTTTACTTCTTTAATTGTTTTAGGTAAAAGTGTTTGAATCTTATCAAAGGCCCTTAATCGCTTCCAAAAGTATTCTTTTGGTACTTTTACTATTCTATTAACATGCGATTGTAAAAATAACACTAAATTTACCTTACAAGGGATCTGTAACCACTTCCCCAAAAAACAAGAGGATAACCATCACTTATCTCTGATTCATTAACATCAGCTATCAAAATTGAGTGATCGCCAGAATCAATTATTTGGTTTTTTGAGCAAGATAACCAACCTATGGAATCCTTTATTAACAAATCCTTGCCAATAGAAGTAAATTGGTCATCATTCAGTATATGATCATTTTTTTGTGCAAGAGAGTTTGCTAAATCTCTTTGCTCTTCAGATAAAAAATTAATTATATAATTATCTAAATTTATTATTTCTTCATACAAATCAGAGTTTTTATCTAGGCACCATAAAATCAAAGGTGGATCAAGAGATAATGAAGTATATGAATTTACTGTAATACCTAGATTTAGGCCATTGGAGCTTTTAAAAGTTACTGCTGTTACGCCGGTAACAAACTTACTAAAAATACTTCTTAGGCTTTTATTTGCTTCATCAAGCATAAAATTATCTAATAACAACAGGAAGGTGAGAAAAACCTTTCACAAAACTTGATCTAATTCTAGTTGGCTCACCAACAACTTCAATATTTTCAAATCTTTTCATTATTTCTTCCCACAAAATTTCTAACTGCATATCAGCTAATCTATTACCAACACATCTGTGAATTCCAAAACCATATGAAAGATGGTTTCTTGGTCTTTCCCTATCAATTATAAAGCTGTCAGGATTTTCAATTACATCCCCATCTCTGTTTCCTGATACATACCACATCACTACTTTGTCACCTTTTTTAATTAATTTTCCTCCCAACTCATAATCTTCAAGGGCTGTTCGCCTCATATAAGCAAGTGGTGTCTGCCATCTAATAATCTCAGGAACCATAGTTTTAATTAAAGAATGATCTTTTCTTAATTTATCATATTGATCAGGATTTTGATTTAAAACCAAAATACCACCTGTCATAGAGTTTCTTGTTGTATCATTACCTCCAACAATTAAAAGTATCAAATTACCTAAATACTCCATAGGATC
>CETM01175152.1_pt1 | contig 11342 bp, 10 predicted proteins | sample 361451 | NCBI WGS metagenome assembly CETM01 (sample SAMEA2622690, study PRJEB7988) | marine metagenome | isolation source: saline water (ENVO:00002010), including
CACGCTACACTTAAAGATGTTGTTAGGGTGATAAGAGATGATGAAGCTGGGCATAGAGATGTGAATCATACTTTTGCTGATCTTATTAATATCAAAAAAAATAAAGAAGTAATTAATAAAAAAAATAAAGAAAAAAAAGAAAACGGCGAAGAAATATTAGATTAATAATTAATTAGAAAATCCATATTTTCTTAATCTTACATCACCTGTACGTGCGTGAGCTTCCATTCCTTCGTATCTTGAAATTCGTGCACAAGCGGCACCAACAGATTTAGTAGATTCTTTTGTCATTCTTTGAAAGCTCAGTGTTTTTATAAATTTACCCACAAACAAACCACCTGTGTAACGACCAGCACCTTTAGTTGGTAATATATGATTTGTACCCGAACATTTATCTCCATAAGCAACAGTTGTTTCTTCACCTATAAAAAGTGATCCATAATTTTTTAATCTTTTATGAAACCAATCAAGATTTTGTGTTTGTACTTCTAAATGTTCTGGAGCATATTCATCACTTATTGATGCCATTTCTTCATCAGTATCACATAAAATAACTTCACCGTAATCTCTCCATGCTGCTTCAGCACTTTTTCTAGGTATTTCAGGAAGTTCAGAAATAAGTTCTGGGACTCTTTTCATTACCTCATCTGCTATTCGCTTACTTGTTGTATAAAGCCAAGCTGGAGAATTATAACCGTGTTCTGCTTGACCCACTAAATCTACTGCAACCATCTCAGAATCAGCTTTGTCGTCTGCTATAACAGCTATCTCAGTTGGACCAGCAAATAAATCTATTCCAACTTTTCCAAATAAAATTCTTTTAGCTTCAGCAACAAATTGATTACCAGGACCAACTAATATATCAGCAGGTGGGTTCTTAAATAAACCATTTGTCATTGCTGCAATACCTGGAACACCACCAAGATTCAAAATTACATCTGCTCCGCATAAATTTGCTGTATAAACAATAGCCGGGTGAGCTCCAATACTTTCTTTTGGTGGACTACAAGCAATAATATTTTTGACACCAGCAACTTTTGCAGTCGTTACACTCATTACAGCTGAAGCGATATGAGCATATCTTCCTCCAGGTATATAACACCCAGCAGTATTTACAGGAATTAATTTTTGCCCTGCATAAAGCCCAGGAGAAAGCTCAACCTCAAAATCTTGTCCGTAGTTTTTTAATTGAGCTTCTGCAAATTTTCTTACTCTTTCGTGAGAAAATTGAATATCATCTTTCGTTTTTTGGTCTAATTCTTTATTAATTTTTTCAATTCTTTCTTTAGAAACTACAATTTCACCTTCATAATTATCAAATTTTTTTGTTAAGCTTATACAAGCCTGTTCTTTTGACTCATCAATCTCTTTTAATAATTTTTTTACAATGTCAGCTGTTTTGTTGTCATCTGTTGAAGGAGTTTTTGGAGATTTTTTTAAATAAGTAATAGCCATAATTCTGTTTTAATTTAGCAATTATTTAAAGCATATTGGATTTTATTTCAATGAACAATTAATCTAAAGCAACTACAGCCGCTGCTATTGAGGCTAATCTTGCTGGTGCATCGTCAGATCGACTGGTAATTACAATTGGAACTTTACCACCCACAACAACCCCTGCAGCACAGGCTCCACAAAAATATATTAACATTTTTACTAACCCATTACCTGTCTCAACACTTGGAACTAATAAAACATCAGCCATACCAGCAACATCATTTTTAATTCCTTTTATTAATGCTGATTTTTTTGAAATACTATTGTCAAATGCTAAGGGACCAAAAACATCAGCATTTAAATTTTCTTTTTTAGCAAGTTTTGTTAATTCCTGTGCTTCTAAAGAACTTGGAATACTTTCAAGCACTTCCTCGGTTGCTGAAAGAATTGCTACTTTTGGTCTTTCTATCCCAATTCGATTTGAAAAGTTAATTACATTTTTTAAGATATGCATTTTTGTTTTCACGTTAGGTATGACATTCAGAGCACCATCTGTTATAATAAGTGGCTTGTCTTCTCTGTCTAAAGTCATATGCCAAATGTGACTTAATCTAGTTTTTCCTAATAAGTTATATTCTCTTTTAAGAACTTCTTTCATTAAAACGTCAGTGTGTATATGACCCTTTACAATAATCTTAATTTTTTCTTCTTTAGCAAGTTTAGCGGCTATCATAGCTGTATTATTTTCTACCGGCTCATGAATAATTTCATATTTTGAAATATCCCATTTTAAATCTTGGGCACATTTTAAAATTTCTGTTTCATCACCAATAAAAATAGGTTCAATCAAATTTTCATTTACTGCATCTTGAACGGATAGCATCGGCAAAGGTTTTCCTGCATTCACTATGCCAGCTTTCACCACCTTTTTTTTATGTGCCACATCTAGTAAATTATTTGGACAAATTATTTCTTTATTTGAAAGCATATTTAATTTGATAGAATTTCTAAATCTTTTTTGATTATCTCCGATATCTTAATTTTTTTTTTTAAATTCATTTTAAGTCTTTTATATTTTTTTTGCCCAGGATACATTATTTCTTTTATACCTTTAACTTTTGGTAATTTTTTAATTCTTATAATATTTTCTTTAATTCTTGAGTTATAATTTTTGACAAATAAATTTGTTTTAAATGTGATGAATAAATGACCTATATTTTGTGGTCCTGAAAAATCGTCAAAAGGATCTTTTACTCTACCAGCATGATTACCACCTGTTAAAACACCACTTAAGATATCGATCATCCAAGCTAAGCCTGATCCTCTAAATTCAGCTATTGGTAATTGAACTCCTTGAAGAGCTTTTTTTGCATTCGTTGTTGGTTTACCAAATTTATCTAATGCAACACCCCTAGGTATCTTTTTTTTATTTCTTGCAGCAAATCTAATTTTTCCTCTGTTGATCATTGATATTGAGGTATCTAAAATAAAAGGTATTTTTGATCCAGTGGGAGTTCCAAAACAAATCGGATTTGTTCCAAACAAACTTTTTGTGGATCCATGAGGAGCTACAGCTGGAGGAGCATTAGTATATATCATTGCTATTAAATTTTTTTTAACTGCTTGCTCAGCGTAATAACCTGAGAGACCATAATGACCACTATTTTTTACAGCAACAAAACCAATTCCAGTTTTTTGGGCATTTTGAATTGCTTTTTTGATTGCTATATCGGCCGCAACAAAACCAATACTATTATTAGCATCTACATGTGAAATTGATGAAGTAAGTTTTTTTATTTTTATTTTTGGATTTGGATTGATAACTTTTTTATTTATTCGATCACAATACATTTTTAGTCTTGATAATCCATGAGAATGAGCACCAACTAATTCAGCATTTACAATTGCATTACTACAAATTTTAGCATGATTATGACTTAGACCATGCCTTATTAAAATTTTTTTAATTAATATATTAAGTTTATTTATTTTCATTTTTTCTTATTTATAAGAATTTTTTCAATAACACAGTACATAAGAGTAAAAATATACATTGAACTTAGTTCTTTTATTCTAAAATTTGATCTTCCTATTTTACGATTCTGCCAACTTATAGGAATTATTTTATAAGTATATTTTCTTGAAATAATTTTAAGTGGGATCTCTAAAAATACATTAAAGTTTTCAGACACAATCGGCAAAAGATCTTTTAAAACACTTTTTTTATAAATCTTAAACGCATTTGTAAAATCATTGTAATTAGAAAGAAAAATTATTTTTACAAAATTATTGAATATTCTGTTCAAAAAAAATTTTATAAAAGGATAATTCTTTATTTTTGAGTCTTTAATAAATCTAGATCCCAAAACCGCATCAAATTTGTTTGATGATATGATTTTGTAATATCTTATTAGGTCATTAATAGAATCTGATGAGTCAGCCATAAAAATTGCAATATAATCAAAATTTGATTTTTTTATACCCTCCTCTATAGCAGAACCTAATCCTTTTTTTTTATTCTTAAAGATTTTTACAAACGAGTGTTTTTTTGAAAGTTTACTGAGTGTATCAAATGTATTGTCATTGCTAAAATCATCTATGAATATAATGTTAAATTTTTTGATATTTTTTTTTATCTTTTTTAAATTAATGACTGTTTTTTCAACATTTTTACTTTCATTATAAACTGGTATAATAATAGATAGAGTCATTTTTTTTTTATATTCAATAAACTTAATAAATTATTGTTAGTATAATTGATATAAATTAGTAATACATTAAACAATAAATTTATGAAAAATAATATTTATTTATCTATCTTATTAATTTTATCTGTTTTTTTTTCTACATTAATTTGGAATTTTTTAATTATTGATTTTGGAAATACTCAAATTTTAGGTGAATATTTTGAGAAAAAACATCACGCATTAAATGACCCATTAAGATATTTATTTTTTATATTATTTCCTATTTCAGTGTATTTATTTTTTAATTTTTTTTTCAAAAAAGAAAAATTAAATTTTGATAATTTAAAATTTGAAAATGTTCAAAATAATGAGAACATAAAATATTTATTTATTTTAAATTTAATAATAATATCTTTTTTATTTTTAGAATTTTTTTCAATAGAGTTTCCAATAAATAAAATAGATATTTACCATGAGGGTCAAAAATTGAGTGCACCATTTAAAAGCTCAATTGATGAAAAACTTTGGTCGGGATCATATGTAACAACAGGAATTATAAATGAAAATCTTGGAATTAAAGTTATCTGGAAAATTTTGGGCCATCAAAGCATTGGTTCAATGCGATATTTACAATTACTTTATATATTATCTTTAAAATTATCGTTGGCATTTTTAATTTATTTCATCACAAAAAATATTTTATTGATCTATCATTTAAGATTAATTTTTTATTTAACATCAATTCTTCTAACTCTATATTTAATTGATTACGATGTAGGTTCAGCTAATTCTTTGTCATACAGAGATTTACCAGTTTTACTTTGTTTAATATTTTTTTTTCAAAGTTTAAACAATAAAAAAAATATAAATTTATCACTAATATTTTTAAGTTTTTTAAGCATAACATCATTTTTTTGGAGTGTAGACAGAGCAATAAATGTTAATTTTTTTATAATTTTTATGTGTTTCTTTTTATTTCTAAATAATCAAAATAAAAAAATTTTGACAATCCTAATATTGGTTTTATTTTTTTGGATAATTTTTTATTTGTACTTAGACAATGAGTTTAAATTTTTTATATATAATACTGTCTCTGTTTTAAAAAATCAAAATTACATTCATGGAATAATTCATCCTCAACCCTTTAGCGATTTACCTAATTCATCACGTGCAACAAAATCTTTATTATTAATTATCTTATCTCTTCTAATTAGTTTAAGTTTTTTATTTCGTGATAAGATTAAATATAGTAACAATCTAAAGGTTATAATAATTACTTTAAGCTTTGTAAGTTTTTGCTCTTATTTATACGCTTTAGGAAGAAGTGATGGTGGACACATAAAACAAACCACAGGAATTTTGATCTTATTCTTTTCAACATTCATTTTATTTAATTTATTAAAATTTCTTGAAAAATTTTATAACTCAAAACTAGAAAAAATTACAATCCTCTCGTTAATCATAATTTTTATCTTTAATCTTAAGGTAGATCTTAAAAATATCTTAAATTATTCTGATAGATTTAATGAATTTGTTTTCCTAGAGGACAAAAAATATTTATCTGATGAGCAAAATTATTTAGTAGAAAATATTACACCTCTTTTAGAAAATTATGATTGTATACAATTGTTCACTAATGATTCTGCTTTACCTTATTTATTAAAAAAACCAAACTGTTCAAAGTATTATTTTATATATTCTTTAGGGTCTGTAGCTGATCAAAATGATTTAATTAGAAATATAAATAATACAGAATTTATCATTTATCGTGGACAAACTGATAATTGGGGTATTTCTCCACAAAAAAAATTGACCATTGTTAACAATTATATAAATTCAGAATTCTTAAAAACAAAAAAAATATTAGATTGGGAAATAAAATATAAATAAAATGAGTTTTTTTAAAATATTAAATAAATTATTAATCTCTATTTTGTATATTTCATTTTTTTTATTCATAATTTATACGATTTATCTAATAAATTCTAAAGAGCCTAGAAATAAAGACACTAGAAGAATATTAAAATCAGTTTTTACCAAAGGAACAATCAGTCAACATATTTTTAATGATTACAGGGAAGAATTTTTACCGTCTACACAATTTATAAACTTAAATTTTGAAAAAATTGATTTAAATTTTCTTAAATTAAATAGCTGTTATTTTGGTGAATGTTACACTTTTTTTTTAGAGCAATATCAAGATAATTTAATTATTACAGATAGATATGGTGTTTTTCGATATGCAAAATTTGAGGAAATAAAAGAAAGTATAAAAAATTTAAATATAATTAAAACTAATTTAAATTTTGATACTATTTTAGATACATTTATTGTTGATGATACAATTTATGTTTCTGGAAAAAAAATTATCAATGATACAGATACAGAACTTCATGTTGCAAAAGCCTCTTTTAATTATAGTGAACTAAATTTTCAAAATATTGTAGAATTAAAATCAAAGCAGTGCTTTTTTAGACATGCGGTTCATTCTGGAAAAATTCAATCTAACAAAGATAATAAAAATCAAATTATTCTAAGTGTAAACTCTTCAGCAGATAACGAGGGTTTAGAAAATTTAAGTTCCGATAGTGTTTGTGGTAAAATTTTATTGATTGATGTTGAGAGTGGTGAATATGAGATTTTCACAAGTGGTCATAGAAATATCATTGGCATGTACTCAGATGAGAATGTAATCTTAGCAACAGAGCACGGGCCATTTGCAGGTGATGAAATTAATAATATTCAACAAGGATTAAGTTATGGTTGGCCAGTTTCTTCTTATGGTGAAAAATATTCAAGAGGACAATCGAATGAACCACCAAATTATAAAAAAAGTCATGAGGCATACGGATTTCAGGAGCCAATATTTTCATTCATACCTGCAATTGGAATTTCTGAAATTATTAGGTTACCAAATAAATTTTCAGAAATGTGGCAGAACAATTTCCTTGTAGCCTCGTTAAATGGCAAATATCTTTATAGAATTAAATTTGATAAAGATTATAAAAAAATAATTTATCATGAAAAAATTTTTATAGGAGATAGAATTAGGGATATTATTTATAATGATAGTTCTAATGAAATATATTTATCATTAGAATTAGATGGTGAGTTAGGGATTATCTCAAAAGCCAGGTAATTAATTATTTTCTATTAGCTCTTCTATGATCTTTTGCGTATTATATTTTTGTTTCCAATTTGGATAATCTTTTCTAAACTTTTTAGTATCCGAGATATACCAAATGTGGTCTCCGACTCTATTTTTCTTGACCATTTTTTTTTTAATTTCAATTTTTTTTAATTTTTCTAAAATTTCCAAAGCCTCTAAAATTGAACAATTGGAAAACCTTCCTCCACCAATATTATAAATTTCTCCATATTTGGGTTTTTTATAAAATTCCCAGAAACAATTAACCAAGTCACGACTATGTAAATTATCTCGCACTTGTTTACCCTTATAACCTATTAATGAATATTCTTTTTTTGAAATACTGATTTTTACTAAATATGATAAAAAGCCATGTAACTTTGCTCCAGAATGATTAGGCCCTGTTATACAGCCACCTCTAAAAGAAACAGTTTTTAATCCGACATTTTTACCATACTCTTGGACAATTAAATCAGCATAAGTTTTTGAAACTCCAAAAAAACTGTGTGTACAATTATCAATTGAGAAGTTTTCATTTATCCCTTTGTAATAAGGATGTTCTTTTTTTAATTCCCATCTTTTAGATTTTTCAAAAATTTTTAGATTGTTAGGATTATCTCCATAAACTTTATTTGTTGACATGAATATAAAAGGGGAGTCAGGACAAAATTTCTTAGTCATTTCTAATAGATTAAGTGTTCCGGTTGCATTGACATTGAAATCTAAAATTGGATAATTTTTACCATAGTCATGAGAAGGTTGAGCTGCACAATGTATCACTAGAGATATATTTTTCCTATATTTACTAAATATTTTTTTTAGTTCATTTATATTTCTTATATCAACATTGTGATGTTTAAATTTTTTGTATTCTTTTATAAGTCTTTTCTTAACCCAAATTGTTGATCCATCTTTACCAAAAAAAAAACTTCTTAAATCGTTATCTATTCCAATTACATCAAAACCTTTTTTACAAAAAAAATCTACTGACTCAGAACCAACTAATCCTGATGAGCCTGTTATAATAATTATCGACATTAAAAAAATTTAATTAATTTAGATTTATCATTTTTTAACCAATTATATGTATCTAGAACAGTTTTAAACACATTTCTTTTTGGTTTCCAATTGTATGTTTTTGTTACTTTTGAGTTATCAGTTACGAAATATGGAATATCATAAATAGACGTTTTTTTTATTTTTGAAATATTCAATCTATTTCTTGAGATTTTTTCACATACTTTCGTTAATTCTTTGAGAGAAATACTATTATTTTTAGATCCCCCAACAGTAAATAGAGTATTATTTATAGAGTTTATTTTTTTGATTTGTAAATTAATAAGTTCACATAAATCGTATATATGCAATACATCCCTTACCTGATACCCATGACCATTATAACCAATATAACTTAACTTCTTTTTTGTTAAATGTTTCCAAATCCAGAGACTAACAAAACCTTGATCTTGTTTACCAAATTGCAAAGGTCCAGAAATTACTCCACATCTATTTATAATATATTTCATATTGAAAGCATAAGAAAAATCCTCAATAAACATTTCAGATGCAAGTTTTGTTACTCCATAAATTGTTTTAGGACCAAAAACGGAAGAATTTTCATTGAAAGATTTATTTGAAACTATCCTTATATTGGGTTTTTTTTTGTTAAAAACTTTATTTATTTCATTAATTGGATTTATTCTACTAGTAGACAAAAAAATAATTTTTGATTTGTCTTTTTTTGCTTTTTTAAGAATACTGATTGTTCCAATCAAATTTGTATTTATTACTTTATCAATTTGCTCTTTAGAAATTTCCACTGCAGCTTCTGCACAACAATCAATTATTAAATCAAATTTAGCTAATTTTGATATTTTTTTATAATTTTTAATATCAATCTTAAAATTTTTAATCTTTTCTTTTTTTAAAAGTTCTAAATTATATTTTGAGCCTTTTCTTGATAAATTATCTAAAGAAGTAATTTTATGTTTTTTTTGTTTTAGAAAAAGACAAAGATTGGTTCCCACAAAACCACAACCACCTGTAATTAAAATTTTCATAATTAGCCTTAGCTATTTAACCAATTACTCATTAACTTCATATTAATCAATGATTTTTCTATATTAAAAAGATTTAATTCTTTTAAAGGATCAAGAAAACTTTCAGAAACTTTCTCAATTTGATTGGCATAAACTGACAATTTAGAATTAGATGATTTTTTATAAAAATGTTTGTTATTTGTTACTTCAATTATTGAATTAATACCTGGATTCCATGGTTCAATAATCTTTATTGAACCTTTTGAACCTTTAATAATACAATTATTATCTAAATCATTTTTTATACTAACATGAATCTTAGCATTAAATTTATTATCATAATTTAAATGAGCTACCGCATCATCATCAACGCCTGATTTTGAATAGCTTAAATTTTTAGATGTAATAATTAATTTTTCTGAATCTTCAGCAAATAACATGACAAAACTAATCGGATAACATCCTAAATCAAAAATTGAACCTCCACCTAATGATTTATCAAACAATCTTGAAGAAGGTTTAAATTTTGCTTTAAAACCAAAATTACTCTCAATACTTTTTATTTCACCTATTTCATCGTTGTTGATCAGATTAATAATATCAATAGTTTGTTGATGTGGGTAATATGTAATAGCTTCATAAAATTGAATTTTTTTTTTTAAAATTATTTTTTGTATTTCTTCTAATTCTTCAAAATTAATTGATACTGGCTTTTCACACAAAATTTTTTTTTCAGTTTTTATGATTTCTCTGATTAGATTTATATGCGTATTATTAAGAGTAGATACGTAAATTGCATCAATTTTTTCGTCATTAATTATTTCTGAATACGATTTATTCTCATAATTTTCAAAAGTATTTCCAGATTTACTAGCTATTCCAATAAGTTTTGAATTTGAAGTTTCTTTAATTGCATTTGCAAAAGCAAAGCCCATTCTTCCGAATCCTAAGATACCCCAATTTATCATTTTGATTAATCAAACCACTCTTTTAAATTTTGTTTATTACTAATCAAATATTTTGGTAATATTTTGTCCTCAATCAAATGTAATTTATAATTAGCAGTGTATTTATTATCTGCAGTCTGATCTGCTTGATGATTATAATTAACTATTCTATTGTCAATACATTTTTGAATATCTTTGACCGTAACACCTGAAATATCGAATTCATCATGATGTCCAAAATTTGATAATTTTGTATAAATTTCCTCAGCAGTTTTTAAGTTTGTAAAATGCCATCCTCCATTTTCTACAATTTGTAAATTTGAGTATTTTGTTTTTGAAAAGAGAGTATCTAAACGCCAAAAAGGGTATTGTTTATTTTTTAAATTTCTTAACCAAGATAATGAAACTAATTTTTTTTTCTTACATGCTTTTGTGCCATACCAAGGCATAAGATCATAAAATAAATTAAACTTGTAATAAAAGAATAATTGTTTAAAAATAAAAATATCCTTTTTTGAATTTTTGAATTTTTCAGAATTAAAATTTGGAATTTCGTCATTATCACTAAGGCAAATTAAATCGTCATCTAATGTATCCTTAATGGCATTCATCATATAGTCATATGATTGATTAATTCTCAATAAACTATTCATTCTCTTTACTGAGCTTGAATTATTATCTTTTTCAATACCCTCGGGTTCATTTTCTATAACTAAATATTGAATTTTATCTTTAAATTTTGGAAAGTTATTAATATTAAAATTTAATGGTTTTTCTTTACCACTATGAGAAAATTTAGACTCTGTAATTATAAATTTATCAACATGCTCGTTGAGAATATTAAATCTTACGTCTAGCATTAGATCTTCTGAATAATAAGTAGTGCAATCAATAATTTTCATTTAATAAATGAACTTACTTTAAATGATTAACCCTTTCCTCGCCATGGTATTGTTTTATCAATAATTTTTCTTAAAGTTACATCAAATAATAAACCTAACATTCCCATTATGAATATAGTGATCCAAATTACCTCATATTGAAAATATTTTTTTGCAACATTTTCAACAAATCCAATACCAGT
>CETM01138876.1_pt1 | contig 11316 bp, 8 predicted proteins | sample 361451 | NCBI WGS metagenome assembly CETM01 (sample SAMEA2622690, study PRJEB7988) | marine metagenome | isolation source: saline water (ENVO:00002010), including
TTGAATACGCAAAATCGGAGTAACATTCGAGTTAGCTCCGAGGGAAGAAACGACGGTCGTCGAAGGTCTCGGAAATAACCCTTATCGTTTCAAGACGACGCCCTTCTCTGATGCTAAACTGATTACCTAGGACTAGATTTTCAAGAACAATTTGTCTGGGAATGTTCGCTGGCGGACTTGGTGCCAGGAGTTGTATGAATGGGAATCCCTGATTCAGCAGCTATGTTTAACCCTTTTACCAGCACAAAAAAGCATTAGCACGATGTGTCAATCCACTAAAATTCTAGTCGAAAACAATACAGCAGTATGAATAGACGACGCACATCGATCTCCTCTGTTTTCTTGATCGCGATTTCTGTGCTGACGACAATTGCGACGGGTGCTGAACCTGCGCGAAAACCCAACGTCGTGTTGATTCTTGCTGATGATCTCGGTTGGAGCGACACAACGCTGTTCGGTACGAGCAAATTCTATAAAACCCCAAACATCGAACGTCTTGCGGCGCGAGGGATGACATTTACACGGGCATATTCAGCCAGTCCACTCTGTTCACCAACGCGTGCCAGCATATTGACCGGCCTGAATCCTGCACGGCACGGCATTACCTCGCCAAGCTGTCATCTGCCAACAATCACCTTGACGGCAACACCTAAAACGACCGGTCCGCCTGATGCTAAAGCAACCGTACTCACGTCGGTCTCACGGCTCGACACGAAGTACGACACGCTTGCGGAAACATTAAACGACGAGGGCTATGCAACCGGCCACTTCGGTAAATGGCACCTCGGCGCCGAACCCTATTCGCCTCTGCAACATGGTTTTGACGTTGACGTACCGCATCATCACGGACCCGGCCCGGCAGGAAGTTATGTGGCTCCATGGAAGTTCAAAGACTTCGATCACGATCCCGATATTCCCGATGAACACATTGAAGACCGGATGGCCAAAGAAGCTATCGCGTTTATGGAAAAACACCGCAACAAGCCGTTCTTTCTAAATTACTGGATGTTTAGCGTTCACGCTCCATTCGATGCCAAGCGAACGTTGATCGACAAGTATCGCAAACAAGTCGATAAGACGAATCCACAACGCTCGCCGACGTACGCCGCAATGATCGAAAGCATGGACGACGCAATCGGCATGCTGCTAGATACGCTCGATCGACTGAACATTTCCGAAAACACGATCGTTGTCTTTGCTTCTGACAACGGCGGAAACATGTACAGCCAAGTCGACGGCACAGTGCCTACCAGCAACACACCGTTACGCGGAGGGAAAGCGACGATGTGGGAAGGTGGCGTTCGCGGTCCAGCGATTGTCGTTTATCCCGACTACGTTAAGGCTGGTACTCGCAGCGATCAAATCATTCAGAGCTGCGATTTCTATCCGACCGTGCTACAACTACTCGGGATCGAATCTCAGCAAACATTCGATGGCATCAGCATCGTTCCGGCTCTTCAAGGTGGAATGCTAAAACGGGAAGCAATCTTCACGTACTTTCCCCACCAAACGCGTGTGCCGGACTGGCTGCCACCATCGGTCAGCGTTCACGTCGGAGACTGGAAGCTGATCCGCGTCTTTCATGGCGAATCTCCCGGCAAGCACAGTTACAAACTCTTCGACTTAAAACACGACATTGCTGAACAAACAAACCTCGCGGCCGAAAATCCCAGGCGAGTGGAGGAACTCGACAAGCTGATCGCGGATTTTCTAACAGAGACAAATGCTGTTGTTCCGTTGCCGAACCCCAGATTCGATCTTACAAAATACGACCCTAAGATGATTGGGAAGGCTAAACCCAAATCGAATACCAGACCTAAAGGAACAGGCTCGAACACGCCGCGGATGAAAGCAAATCCGGTCGCAGGATGGCAACCTGGTGGCACCTGTAAGCTTGCATTGAAAGACAGTTCAATTATTGTCACCAGCAGTGGTGGAGATCCCCATTTGAGTTTTAAACTTCCGATCGAGCTGACTCAGCAAGAACTGGTGTTGAAAATGACGATGGCGTCCGATTCCAGAGGCTCCGGACAGATCTTCTGGCAGGAAAAAGGAGTTACCCCCGTATTCTTTCGCGACCGTAGCCGTGGTTTTGAAATTCAGCACGACGGCCAACCGCACGAATACAGCATTTCATGGTCCGCCAAGCATCCTGTCGTCGCTGTACGCATCGATCCTTCAAAAGCGGCCGGGGAAATCACAATCTTCGGAATCCGATTGATCGATGGAGATGGTAATGAGGTTTATCGATGGAAATTCTAAATCGCGTAGACGCAACTGAATTCCCAATGCGACCGGCGTGTGAAAGTCATGAAGTCAGGAATCAAACGAACAGTCAATTCATCAAACCCATCTCACTGTTGATCGTTCTGCTGGTAACGAACCTCGCCCAGGCGGATAATCGCCCCAATATCATCGTGCTCTACACCGACGACCACGGTTATGCTGATCTGTCCTGCCAAGGTGTGTTTGATGACATCAGTACGCCGAATGTTGATGCTCTTGCCAAAAACGGTGTACTGGCACGAAATGGTTACAGTACCGCCCCACAGTGTGTTCCGTCACGCGCCGGATTAATGATTGGAAAATTTCAGTCGCGATTCGGTGTGGAAACCAATGGCAATTCACTGGACGGCTTCAACAGGGAACAGACGATCACCGAGTCGATCCTGACGAGTGGACTAATCTGGCCAGCAGACCTGAGCACAGTGAAACGAAGAGACGATTAGCAGAAAAGATTCCAACAAAGCAGCATCCTGGACTAAAAGTCCAGAACTGGTTAGACATACATCAAAAATAACGTCGCATCTGCTTAAACAAATTTTTCTGACTGCGAATTGCCGTTGCTGTCCTTCGTTTTTATACGAAAGCCAACGCTAGAGAGAGTCATTACGAAGAGCGTTGTTTAAGGTGTGTTTTTCTATTTCTGCCAACTCTATTGCCGAGAAGTAAACGATCTATTCTAAGAAGATCTTTTTAGCGTATTGAAATTATGATAAAAAAAGCAGGCTGCCTCAAAATTGAAACAGCCTGCTTTCTATATTTAGCAGGTTAATAACAAGCTCAGCACAAATATCTTTATGAAAGAGTATTTGCATTCACTTGAATAAAACTAACCTTTTTTATCTTTCTTGACTTTGACAAATTTACCTTTTTTGAACGCAGCGGTTCCAAAAAGAGCATTAATTTGATCGTCAATTTCCATTGCCTTCAACGATGCCACTTCTTTGGCACTGGCAACGTGCACTTCTACTGCACCTAAAACACCACCATCCACTTTGAACTTAGGTGAATCGTCTGTTAGTTCAGAACCAGTAATAGGGCATAGAGTCTGCTTATACTGACCAGTGTAAACAAGTTGGTGATTAGCCTTACCCTCATACTTCTCAGGGTATTTCTTTACTCGGGATACACAAGCAGAGCAGCATACATAAAGTTTAGCATCTTTGTACTCAACTATTTTCTTACCCGCTACAGGGCGTGTCTTCATGATAAAACACTTCAAACTGCTCACCTTCTTATCGATGGTGGCTACAGGTTCGTCAGCGCTTAGAAAAGAGAAAGATAATAGAAGAGTAAGGCTTAGAGTGAAGCAAAAGGAGCGTTTGGAGATCATATTAGAAACTTTCCACATAAGCTAAGTAATTTAAACAAAAGGATAAAGTAAAAGCATACAGCGATCGTTACAGGAAATTGTAGTCCGCTGAATATTAAGAATAAAGAGGGTTGATAATAATTTCATTAATAATCCAAAAAAAACAGCTTCCAGCAAGAAAAAAATGGGATCGTGCAGAGCATAAAGCCCACAGGCCAGAAAGAAGGGCTTGTCATGTTTCTTCTATAATTGTTCAACGGCCCAGTTAGCCCGGAATCGTATCGGTGATCTCTTCTTCTCTATCGTACTCAACAGCCCCCCATTCGAGGATCAACCCTCCGTTGAATTGCTTGCCACGGTTGTAAACACCGTTCGGAAACGGCAGTGGCACAGGCATCCCACTGCTCCAGGATTCCATTGGGCATCCGCGTTCACGCTAAAATTGGTTACGCAAATAAAAGTGTGTCTAACCCCGCTGATCGATAGCACCGGTTGGATGATGATACAACTTGCCGGTACCCAGAGTTGTGTAACCAGCCTTGGTAAAACTCGTTTACAAAGACTCGATTCCATGATTTGCAAACGATTAATTAGGAGTGGTATAGCAACCGGTGGTCGAGGCATATAAACCAGAACAAATTGCCGCGCGGCTAGGAGCACAAAATACGCCCATCGTATGCCCATTGTTAAAACAAACTTCCTGTGCGGCAAGCCGATCAAGATTGGAAGTAAATGCATGAGGCATCGATTCCAAACAACCAATCCAGTCATTCATATCATCTACAGCCAAAAATTATACGTTGGGTCTGAAATCCTGCCTTCAGTGAAGCAGAACATACTGCCAGAGCAAACGCTAATATCAATATGCTATTCAACACTCGCCGTTTTCTTAGAGTTCTCCAATTTAATTGATCTGTGGCAATTAACAATTTAACGCCAATAAGATGACTCCCAAAAGTGTTGAAATTGAGATTGATAACACGCTCGTCACCCTAGCCAGTAGAATGTACCTAAAAACATTTAATTCAAGAATAAAATCTGATACAGAATTATGATCGCTTTACAGCAATGATCAGGTCATCGTTCGACTCATCACACAACGGACCAAAGTCGCAGTAAAATATCTAGAAGCTCAAAGATGAACGTTATTGATATCACGGAAAAACTGAACAGTTTCAATCAATACTGGTCACCTAAAGTGATTGCTGAACTGAACGGCCAACATGTCAAAGTCGTTAAACTTCTGGGGGAATTTGAGTGGCATTTCCACGAACATGAAGATGAATTGTTCTGGGTCATTCGGGGAACACTGGTGCTGCATTTTCGAGACAAGTCGGTGGAATTAAAATCGGGACAAATGTGCGTGATACCCAAGACCGTCGAACATAAACCGGTCGCAAAAGAAGAATGTGAAGTCATTCTCTTTGAACCGGCTGGAACTCTCAATACCGGAAATCTTAACAACGAACGTACGGTTTCAAAACTCGAAGAAATTTAATACCCGCCGCCTGTTAGGAAATCCATGCATAATATCTCAATAGCCCGTATCACTTTTGCAGTATTGGTTCTTTGGACTGCATTTTTAACTGCCTGCAATTACCAATTTGTTTCAGCCGCCGATAAACCAAATGTTCTTCTTATTTCCATTGATGATCTTAATGACTGGACTGGTTGTCTGGGTGGACACCCGCAAGCCCGAACACCCAACATCGATCGCCTGGCGGACCGTGGAACATTATTCTCCAATACGCATTGTCAGTCACCAGTATGTAATCCATCTCGAACAAGTCTACTGACAGGTCGACATCCCCATACATCCGGAGTGTATTTCTTACAGCCTGATCTCAAGCAAGCACCCATACTCAAGGAACTGGACACACTCCCGGAACGTTTTGCAAAACATGGGTATCAGACGATGTCAGCTGGCAAGATATTCCACGGCGGTGATGGTCGTTTTTTTGAAGAATGGGGAGGATCGATGGGAGGATTCGGTCCGCGTCCAAAAGAAAAAATCTCGCAACCACATGGCCATCCGCTTTGGGATTGGGGAGCTTACCCGGAAAACGACGAAGAGATGCCGGACTATAAGATCGCTCAGTGGGCTGTAGATAAACTAGCGATGTTACCTAAGGATTCGGAGAAACCATTCTTTCTGGGCGTTGGTTTTTATCGACCGCATGTGCCAATGTTTGCGCCTAAGAAATGGTTTGACCTTTTTCCTCGCGACGAAATTAAACTTCCGCTTGTTAACGACACCGATCGCAGAGACCTTTGTGAATATGCGATTGCACTGACCAACGAAGAACACGTCTCACCAGAGCACCAGTGGATTAAAGAAGCCGGCCAGTGGGAGCATGCGGTGCAATCGTACTTAGCATCCATTGCTTTTGCAGATCATTGTTTGGGTATAGTGCTTGATGCATTGGACAAATCTCCTCACAAAGACAATACGATAATCGTTTTGTTCGCAGACCATGGTTTTCATTTAGGGGAGAAACAACGGTGGGCCAAACGTACGATTTGGGAAGACGGAACGCGTGTCCCCCTGGTGGTGGTTGATAAGCGATTTGCAGCCGGCCAGAACTCAACCAAACCTGCCCAACTGCTGGACATCTATCCAACACTACTCGAACTCGCCGGCCTCCCGTTTGATGCTGCTCAAGAAGGGCACTCGCTCGTTCCCTTATTAAAGGACCCGACAGCGGACTGGGACCACATTGCGTTATCCTCCTTCGGGAAAGGTAATTTTGCAGTGCGATCAGAACGATATCGATTCATTCAGTATCTGGATGGTTCCGAGGAATTCTATGACCACCTCAGTGATCCTCATGAATGGCACAATCTGATTGAAAAGAAGAGATTAAAATCACTCATCGCCGAGCATCGAAGTCATCTCCCTCAGCATCAGGAAGAAATCCTCACGGGCCAATCAACCGGTCACAAGGCCTATGAGGCTGCCAGCCGTTTTGTAAAAGATTAAAATCAAACTCATATCATACTTAACAAGTTTCCATCTCACGAGAAATACTATGAACCGTTTAGTGCAACTATTTACCATACTGGCGATTTTCAGTGGAGTTACTATTCCGTCCGCCTATAGCGTCGAGCTGGATGTTCCAGAGGACGATGGCAAACTTCGCATCGTCTGTTTTGGCGCGCATCCGGATGATGCCGAGTATAAATCGGGAGGAACTGCTGCTTTGTGGGCCGAGCAAGGTCATCATGTCCTGTTGGTTTCGGTTACTAACGGTGATATCGGACATTGGAAAATGGCCGGCGGAGAATTGGCCAAACGACGCACTGCTGAGTCAGCCGAATGTGCCAAGAGACTCGGTGCCCATTCCAAGGTATTAGACATCCACGATGGTGAGTTGTTGCCCACATTGGAGAACCGCAAAACGATTTGTAGAATCATTCGGCAATGGCAGGCGGATATTGTCATTTCACATCGCCCGTGGGATTACCATCCGGACCACCGTTACACAGGTATCCTTGTACAGGATGCTGCCTTCATGGTCACCGTTCCCTTCTTCTGTCCTGACGTTCCTCACCTTAAAAAGAATCCGGTCTTTTTGTATTCCAGTGATGGCTTCCAAAAACCTTACCCTTTCGAGCCTGATATCGTGGTTGCCGTCGACAGTGTTTTTGACAAAAAAGTCGATGCCCTGACCTCTTTAGTCTCTCAGGCATTTGAAGGTGGTGCTGGCGGTAGCGCCGAACGGATGGCCCTCGTCCCTCCCGCCAGTGACCCCAAAGCTCGTAGAGAGTGGCTCTATGAACGCTGGGCACGGCGACAGGGCAACGAAGCGAATCGCTACCGGGAACAACTCATTCGCGCCTACGGAATCGAGCAAGGAAGTAAACTCAAGTATGCCGAGGCATTTGAGATTTGCGAGTATGGATCACGACCAACAACTCAACAACTTAAAGAACTCTTTCCTTTCTTTCCTGAATAATCTTAGGCACAGGTTGAGTCGTTTTTTACCTAATTCGGAGCCTCCATCAAAATTCCATGTCAGCTAACGCTTATAAGATACTCGTCGTAACCATCCTGCCGCTTCTGCTGATGCCTTGCATGGCTGAAGGGCAATCCAACTGGGATCAATTTCGAGGATCCAACGGCGACGGTCACGTGCATGCTCCGGAATTGCCAAATTTCTGGAATGAAGAAACCAATGTTGTTTGGAAGACGGCTATCCATGACCGAGGTTGGTCTTCACCGGTGATCTGGGACGATCAGGTATGGGTTACGACTGCGACTTTAGACGGTCATAAGATGTTCGCCGTCTGTCTGGATAGGCAATCGGGAAAGATCATTCACGATATTCACCTATTCGACGTGGATGCTCCTCAACGTATTGCAGCCGATAACAGCTTCGCAACGCCCACGTCGGTCATCGATGAGAAACAGGTTTATGTTCACTACGGAACCTATGGAACAGCTTGTCTAAACCGCGAAACAGGCAAAACTGTGTGGACAAGGCGAGATCTTCAATGTGACCATGAAGCCGGAGCCGGCCCTGCAAGTTCACCCATGCTCTATGGCGATTTGTTTATTGTCAACGTCGACGGCCGGGATGTGCAATACGTAATCGCGATCAATAAACACACCGGAAAGACTGCCTGGAAAACAAACCGCTCTGCCGACTTTTCCAAAGTCCCCGTGCATAAACGCAAAGCGTATAGCATGCCAAGCTTAGTTACGTATGAGGGCAAGCAGCAGTTGGTGAGCAACGGTGCCATGGGATGTTATGGCTACCATCCCAAAACTGGAGAGGAGTTATGGAAAATCAAGCACCACGGATTTTCAAATGCCCCCCGCCCGGTCAGTGGTCATGGTTTGTTGTTTACCACGGTCGATCGTGACAATCCTGAATTATGGGCCATTCGTCTGGGAGGCTCAGGTGATATCACAGAAAGCCACATCGTCTGGAAAGAGACAGCAGCGATGCCTCCCAGATGCTCACCGTTATTAATTAATGACCTGATTTATCTGGTAAACAGACTGGGGATCATGACCTGTATGGATGCAAAAACGGGTGAGCAGGTTTGGCGACAACGACTTGAAGGTTCGTTTTCAGCATCCCCGATCTACGCCAATGACCGAATCTACCTTTTTAATGAAGATGCCAGGTCTTTCATCCTGAAGCCAGGACGACAGTTCAAAGTCCTGGCAACGAATTCCCTGGAGGAGGATGTTTTAGTAGCCACCCCAGCGGTCTCCGATCGGTCGTTATTCATCCGTACCGAAAAACACCTCTATCGTATTGAAAAAACGAGTGCCAAATAGTCGGCCAACGACAAACTAAAAAATTCAGCCACAGCAATTCAACAGTAATCGTCGAAGGTCGCTAATTCGACGTTACCCACAATAGTCTATCTGATAAAATCAAAGCTGAAGTTTCTACTTTCGTCATGCCGACTTTACCACCCCTCCGGGAAGAACATCGATGTATCGCCGTAAGCTGTTCAGTGCCATGTGGCTAACTCTCGCGGTCACTGCATTACATGCTCAGGACGCTCAAATCGTTAAATTCCAGCAAGAATACGACCAACAGATACTTGGGTTACTGAAGCAGTATTGCTATGACTGCCATAATCAGGACCTCACCGAAGCAGATCTGGATTTGGAAGTTTTCGAGTCTGTGGCCGATATTCAAAGTAACACCAAGCCCTGGATTCGTATCTCCCAGATGCTTGATAGTCGGCAAATGCCACCCAAGGAATCCGACCAACCGACCGATCAACAACGCCAACTACTGCAAAACTGGACACGATCGTTGCTTGAGCATGAAGCACGCGCCCATGCCGGTGACCCCGGACCAGTCGTCCTGCGTCGTCTCAATAATTCCGAATACAACTATACGATTCGCGATCTCACGGGATTAACCTCACTCGATCCCACCAAAGAGTTCCCCGTCGACGGTGCGGCAGGTGAAGGCTTCATTAATACTGGCGACGCATTGTCTATGTCACCCAACTTGATCCGTAAGTATCTTGATGCCGGGAAAGCGATTGCCCAACACGCCGTTTTTACACCCACGGGATTACGTTGGTCTAAAAGAACGTCACGCCGTAATGAAGTCGATCAGATGATGGAGCAGATTCGTTCGTATTACCGGGCAGCAAATCGCACGTCCCCCGATCTACCCTATGAGCAGCAGGGGCATCTTCATCTACGAGGTTATCTGGAAGCAATTGCTCATGATCGCGAAGCATTAGCATCCACGGCATCAACCTTTGATGAGGTAGCTCAGAAGCACAACATCAATCCGGTCTATCTGAAAAAATTGTGGCAATTGCACCAGCAACCGGATCAACATTCTCACTTGTTGCAATACGTCGGAAATCGCCTGCGTTCTCTGACTCCGGCGAATGTGGACGCACTGGCCACTGAAATGGACGCCTGGCTTTCGATGTTATGGACTTTTAACGTTGTCGGTCATATCGGTCGTAATCAGGCGCCAACCGAGTGGCAGGCACCTGTCGTCCCGATACAACCTGTGATCGAACTGGAACAATCATTTCCCGAATCGCAGATGGAGGAAGTCAATGTTCATCTTGGCGCGAGTACCGCGGGCGATGGTAGCGATGACGATTACGTCTTATGGCAAAATGCCCGTCTTGAAAAAGAAGGGGCTCCCCCTATCTACCTGGCAAATCTTGCCGGGTTAACCAGGCGTTACGCGAAAGTTCGTCAACAATCACTGACGAATACGACAAAATATCTTGCTGCTGTGGACAAGGGTTCCAGGCAAACTCCACCAGTCAATATCGAAGCACTCGCGGCCCAGCATGATTTGGATGCTATTTTGCTGGAGAAGTGGTTTGGATTTATGAATGTTCAGGTAACAACCGCTGTTGATATCCAGGGATTAATTCTCTCTCAAGTGAAAAATGTTGCCGGGTATTCGGCTGTCAACGGCTGGGGATCAGACTTACCTAACCTGACCGCCAATAGCTCAGACGATCTAGTAAAAATTCCCGGTGACAGTCCACCTCATGGAATCACGGTTCATCCAACTCCAACGATGTTCATTGCCACGTTGTGGAAAGCTCCGGAAGACGTACGCGTTTCCATTACTTCGGTAGTCGCAGACGCTCACAGCAATTGCGGCAACGGAACTGAGTTCTGGTTGCAACACCGATCGGGAAACAAAATCGAAGAGCTATGGCATGGTACAGCAGGCTTAACGGAAACCAAGACCTTTCCCGCTCAAGAGATCACTGTCCGAAAAGGTGAAGTGATTGGACTCTTTATTGGTCCGAGAACTGGAAATCATGTCTGCGATCTCACCCGGATCGATTTAACGCTACAGGAACTCGACGGAGAAAAGCGCCAATGGGACTTAGCCAAAGATTGTGCAGATAATATCCTCGAAGGAAATCCCCATTCTGATCGCTTTGGAAACCTCGGTATCTGGCATATCACCAAGGGTCAAATCGAGGAAATGAATAAGCCGACCGAAAAAATCAGCGCGATCCCTGCGGGAACTCTATTAGAAAACTGGTCCAAAGAGTCTGACTCTGTGAAACGAGGAATGCTCGCTGAACAAATCCAACAGATTGCCACAGGCCGTCCACCAGCGGACCCCCAATCTGCCAACGCTCTAGTGCATCAGGCTCTGCATCACTTCCTCGATTCAATCGATCCGGGAAGTTTACAGGACGGGCTTGAAACTGATGAACGTTTTGGGGTTCACCCAGTCTCCGGCGAAGTC
>CETM01027410.1_pt1 | contig 11305 bp, 11 predicted proteins | sample 361451 | NCBI WGS metagenome assembly CETM01 (sample SAMEA2622690, study PRJEB7988) | marine metagenome | isolation source: saline water (ENVO:00002010), including
TCAATTTCAACTTCGTCAATATCAGCAGGCCCAAGAGCTTCTTTGATAAACCTTACTTTGTCTTCTCTCCATTCAACAACATCGAGTTTTTCTCCTCTTAGTTCGTTAACTATCTGCCTTACACGATTACCTCTAGAACCTACGCATGCACCCTTTGGATCAACATTAGGATCATTAGAGAATACTGCAATCTTAGTTCTACTTCCCGCTTCTCTTGCTATTGCTCTAAGTTCGACAGTACCATCAGTTAATTCTGGAACCTCTAATTCGAGCATTCTTTGGACAAATTCAGCTTTACTTCTGCTTACGATTATTGGAATTCCCTTAGCGTCTTCCCTAACTTCAGTTATTAAAGCTTTTACTCTATTTCCTCTTTCTAGACGCTCGAATGGTACTCTTTCACCAGATGGGATAACAGCTTCTGCATCTTGTAGGTCTAAAATTGTTTGATTAAACCTAGGATCAAATTGAGTTACTATTCCAGTAATAAGTTCACCCTCTCTTCCGATATATGCATCTAAAACAGTAGCTCTTTTTGCATCACGAATTTTTGTAGTCATCATTTGCTTGAAGGATTGCGCAGCTATTCTTCCAAATTCATCTTCATCAAGCTCTACTTTCCACTCTTCAATAACGTTTCCTTCATTATCTAATTCTTGAGCATAAATTAATACTTCACCACTATCTGGATTTAATGTGACTCTTGCTTCTTCTGCAGCTCCAGGAATCCTCATGTATGCAGATCTAAAAGCAGACACTAAAGCTTCGTACATGCTTTCAACATCGACACCCTTATCCAGTGCTAAAGATTCAATTGCTTGTTTGCTATCACTTCCTAATTTCATAATTATCCCTTTACTTTTTCCTTAAATTGTTTGAATTCTATTTTTGCATTCTTAATGTTTGAAAAACTTATTTGAATTTCAGTTATTTCTGTTTTTAAAACTATAGTTTCTTCATTAACTGAAACAAGATCCCCTTCAAATGTATATACATCATTTATCGGATCAAATAATTTAACTTTTATTAACTCTCCTATTGAAAGTTCAAAATGCCTAAAGGATTTAAGTTTTCTTTCAATACCTGGACTTGAAACAATCATATCGAATGAGCCTTTTTCAAACCCTAGATCTTCGACTAATCTATTTAATTGTTTATTTAATCTTGTAGTGATATCAATATTTACATCTTCAACGGAATATATAAATACTTCAATTTTTGAAATATTTGGAAAATTGACAATATTAAGATCATAAAGTTCTAAATTTTCATCTTTTAGATATGAGGCAATTTGTTGTTGGATTTCGTTTTCAGAAATCATAAAATCCTCCTCATAAAAAAAAGCGGGTTTGACACCCACTTTACGTAGCTAAATTGTCAATATCAATTATATCAAATATAGAAAGTTATTAAAAGAGATTTTTAATAAGCTTTTGAGAAAATAGCTAATTTTCCTAGAGTATTTTCATTATTTACAGCTTTATCTGTTTTTTCTTCATCTAAAACGTAACACCTGAGCGTAGCTTTGGTTTCTGCTTTAACTTTATCTTCATCTTCACTATTTTCATCCCAATAACATGTAACAAAGCCTGGATCTCCATTTAATGCTGTAATAAGTTCTTCATATGAATTAACATGAATTGTATTTTCTTTACGAAAATTTCTTGATGACTCAAGTAAATTATTATGTATATCATTTAATGATTCAGAGACTTTAGCGTTTACATCATCAAGACTTATATTGAATTTACCATCAACACCATCTCTTCTTGAAAATACAACTGATTTATTTTCAACATCTCTAGGTCCAATTTCAATTCTTAAAGGTACGCCTTTTAATTCCCATTCATTAAATTTAAATCCTGGAGAAATATTATCTCTGTCATCAACATAGACCCTAAAACTTTGACTTAATTCTTTACTGATTCTATTTGTAGTATCTAATACCGATTCTTTGGAATCATCGTTAGGGATAATAGGAATAATTACAACCTGATGAGGTGCTAGCTTGGGAGGTAAATTCAATCCTTTATCATCACCATGCGCCATAATTATCATTCCGATTAACCTTGTACTTACTCCCCAGCTAGTTTGATAAGGATGTTGTAAATTATTTTCCTCATCTGAAAATTGAATTTCAAAAGCTTTTGAAAAATTCTGACCTAATTCGTGCGAAGTGCCTGCTTGTAAAGCCTTCTTGTCTTTCATCATTGCTTCAATAGAGTATGTTCTAGTAGCACCAGCAAATCTCTCATTTGCAGACTTGATCCCTTTTACAACAGATACTGCAGCGGCATTTTCTGCAAAATCAGAATAAATATCTAACATTCGGACAGCTTCTTCGGTTGCTTCAGATTCTGTTGCATGTGCGGTATGACCCTCTTGCCACAAAAATTCAGATGTCCTTAAAAACAATCTGGTTCTCATTTCCCAACGAACAACATTTGCCCACTGATTTATCAACATAGGTAAATCTCTGTAGCTTTTAATCCATTTTGCAAACATATGATTAATTATTGTTTCAGAGGTAGGCCTTACAACTAATGGTTCTTCGAGCTCTTTTCCTCCAGCATGGGTTACCATCGCTAGTTCAGGAGAAAAGCCTTCTACATGCTCTGCTTCTTTTTGGATGAATGAATTTGGAATAAATAATGGAAAATAAGCATTTTGATGACCTGTATCTTTAAACTTTTTGTCTAAATATGTTTGAACACTCTCCCAAATAGAATATCCATATGGTCTTATGACCATAGTTCCTTTAACAGGTGAATAATCAGCTAATTGTGCTTGTTGAATAATATCTGTATACCATTCATTAAAGTCTTCAGACATTGGAGTAAGCTTTTCAACCATGTTTATATATTAAAGGTTTTAATTTTCAATATCTTTATTTGTTGTAATCTCTATGACAGACTTGGTTTTTTGTTCAAAATTATTAATATCTCCTTGAATATTAAGTAACTCTTGGACGTCTTCTTTAGCAATTTTAGCAGCACTTGTGTCAGCAGCTGCAAGTCTTGCTTCAACACCTTCTTCTGCAATCAATCTTCCTTCCTTGACTAAGGCGTCGACCATATCCTTTTCATCAACAACTTTTACAACCTGTCCCTTTATAAATAGGTGGCCTCTTTTTTTTCCTGCTGCAATCCCCAGATCAGCAGATCTAGCTTCACCAGGACCATTAACAACGCATCCCATAACGGCAACTTGAATTGGAAAACCTTCTTTTTCAAGAACTTCTTGAGCTTCTCCAGCAATTTTAATTACATCAACTTCAGCCCTTCCACAACTAGGGCATGCAATTAAATCGAGAGATTTTCGTTCTCTTAAATTTAAATACTCAAGTAATTGACGTCCATATTTGGCTTCTTCTACTGGATTTGTAGTAAGAGAAAGTCTTATAGTATCTCCAATTCCCTCAGAAAGAAGTGTAGATATTCCTGCAATAGATTTAATTAAACCACCAGGCAATGGTCCAGCTTCAGTAACACCAAGATGTAGAGGGTATTCTACTGTTTTAGCAAGTAGCCTATAGGAATCTATCATTAATGGAACATTTGAGTGTTTCACAGAAATTTTTATGTTATGAAAATTTACATCTTCAAGATACCTAGCTTCTAACAAAGCGGACTCAACAAGAGCCTCTGGTACAGCATCGCCATATTTTTCTAAAATATCTTTATCCAAAGAACCGGCATTAACTCCTATACGAATTGGTATGTCAGCTTTTAAACATTCTCTAGCTACTTCTTTTATTTGTTTTTCATTTCTAATATTTCCAGGATTTAATCTTAAGCCATGTACACCAGCTTGAATAGCTGCAAGGGCTAATTTATATTGAAAATGAATATCAGCAACAATTGGCACAGGACTTCTTGCACATATGTTTACAAGCGATTCTGCTGCCTCTATCTCGTTACAAGTAACTCTTACAATATCTGCACCATTATTAGCTAACTCATAAATTTGTCCTAATGTTTTATCAGTATCTCTAGTTTTAGTTGTGGTCATAGACTGTACTGATATTGGAAAATCTGACCCAACACCAACATTTCCAACTTTTATTTGAGCTGTTTTTCTTCGCATAATCATAATCTAATTGGTTGTGTGATATCTAAATAAAAAGCTGTAAATCCTAAAAACACAAAAATAAAAATAACAACTGCAGCAATTGGGTAAAGTTTTCTATCTGGTATTTTCTTCCCAGTTAATCCTTCATAAAGCGCAAGCACAACCCTTCCGCCATCTAAAGGTACTAGAGGAATAGAGTTAAAGACTGCAAGAAAAATATTAACAAATGCTAAAAGCGTGAATAAATTGACATATCCCCCTTCAGCAATTTGGTCACCCGCTTGAGCTAATCCGATTGGGCTTAGTGGTCTTACTTCATCTGGAATGATTTCTCCGCTATATGTTCCAAGTAAAATCTGTAAGTTTTGAGGACTAAATAAAGTAAAAATACCGTCAACTGCAGCTTTGGTCATATCAATTTCAACTAAAGTCGTTGCGGATATTGATTCAATAATCCCTAATTTTTGATTTTCAATGGACGGTGATACACCTAAATAGCCAGATTCTTTATTTGAAATTATTCTTGATTCTAAAACAGTAGTAGTAATATAACTTTGTCCATTTCTAAGGTACCCAATTGTGACTTGAGAATTAGGGTTTTGTTCAATAAACTCAACTAATTCACTCCATGATGTAACTTGATTTCCATTGAATGTTGTTATCACATCTCCCTGCTTAAGACCTGCTTGAGATGAAGGTGCCTCAAAAGATGTACTTATTGAAGACTCTCCAATAGATTCAATTTTAAGAGTTGGCTGTTCTACTCCATAAAATGTAAATATTGAAAAAAGAATTAACCAAGCTATGACAAAGTTAACGATAATTCCCGACGAAGCAATATAAAGTTTTTTTGTCCAAGAAGCTGTATGAAACAGTTCATCAACTTCATAATCTTCAACAGACTCATTTTCATCCATACCTGGAATTTTTACATAACCTCCAAGAAGTAGTGCTTTAAAACCATACTCCGTATTGTTTTTCTTAAATGAAAATAATTTTGGACCAAAACCAACAAAAAATTCTGAAACTGCAATTTTAGATCTTTTTGCAGAAATATAATGACCTAATTCGTGTAAAACTACAAATAATGTCAAAAAAGCAATTGTTAAAAATGCATTCATATATTAATTATTGCATTAATTAAATTAAATCTAAAAACTGAATAAAAAGAACCAATATCGGAAAACTTAGTAATTGTGAATCAATCCTATCTAAAACACCTCCATGGCCTGGTAAAAAATCACTAGAGTCTTTAACATCTAATGATCTTTTAATTCTTGATTCAAACAAATCACCAATTACACCAAATAAAATAAAGATTAAAGAAAATAGCAATGTTGGGACCGTTTCAATCTCAAAATTATTTACTACAACAATATACATTGCTATTACACCAACAATCAATCCAGCAAAAAAACCTTCTACTGTTTTGTTGGGTGATATCACTTCATAAAGTTTTCTTTTACCAAACCGTCTTCCAAATTCATACGCAGCAATATCAGAAAGAGAAATAGAAATGAGAGCTAAGAATGTAAATAATGGTCCTAAATTTTTAAGCACATATCCTATGCAAGCTAAACCTGTACCAAACCAAATCAAGAATAAAAAAGAACTACCAAATTCTTCGTATATTCCATTTGTTACAAAAGTTCCAGTATAAACAAATAAACCTATAGGGAAAATAAATATTGGTAAATGGAAATTATCTAATCCATAAAAGTATGCGATTATAAGAGGTGCAAGAGACGCATAAAGCAATAATGGATACGGTACAATTACACCATAACTAAAAATATCAAACCATTCTTTTGTAGCGATTAATGCGACAATTATTAATAAGATAAATGCCGAATTCTCATTTAAAAATGAGAGTCCAACTAATAAAAGTAGACCAAAGCCAGTAAACACCCTAGGGTTTGAATTAAACTTATTTACATTAACCTTATTTTCAGGATCGTATTCATTATTTAAACTTTTGTCATCAGGAATTTCAATATACCCAGGCCAAAATGTTCCGTCATTATCAGACCGTAAATACCTATTAAACTTCAAGAAGTTCATTTTGCTTTACCATAAGCAAGTCATCAATTTTCTTTACAAAATTATTTGTAAGATCTTGAATTTGAGTTTCAAAACGCTTTATCTCATCAGCTGAATGGTCATCTTTTAACTTAGATATTTCATCAATACCGTATCTTCTATGAGTTCTTATTGAAACTTTTGCCTCTTCAGATGATTTTGATGCAACCTTTCCTAATTCTTTTCTTCTTTCTTCTGATAGAGCAGGAATAGGAATGCGTACTACTTCCCCATCATTATTTGGATTAAGCCCGATATCAGCATTTAGTATTGCTTTTTCAATTTCTTCTAATGAATTTTTATCGAATGGTTGAATAACTAAAAGTTTTGGGTCAGGAACTGAGATTGTAGCTAGTTGCTGGAGAGGTGTTTTTGTACCATAATATTCAATGGTAAGTTTATCAACTAATGCAGGATTAGCCCTGCCAGTTCTTATAGTTGAAAACTCATCAACAAGATGATTCACTGTAGTAATCATTTTATTCTCAACTTCTTTGATTAATATATCAGACATAATTTTATTTTATTAATGTTCCAATGGATTCACCAGCTAAAGCTTTATATATATTTCCTATTAATGTGCCATCAAATACTCTAATAGGCATCTTATTTTCATCACATAAAGTTATAGCGGTAAGATCCATGACTTCAAGCTTGCTGGATATAATATCTTTATAGGATATCTCTTCAAATTTTTTAGCATTTTCATCTTTTTCTGGATCATTATCATACACGCCGTTAACTCTTGTAGATTTGAGCATTAGTGATGCTTCTATTTCCGCAGCTCTTAAAGAAGCTGCAGTATCAGTCGTGAAATATGGATTGCCTGTACCAGCTGCGAAAATAACTACTCTTCCTTTTTCCAAGTGCCTAATCGCCCTTAATCTAATATATGGTTCAGCAACAGCTGTCATTGTTATTGCGGACTGAACCCTTGTTTGAGTTCCGTTTTTGTCTAAGGCATCTTTTAAAGCTATCGCATTTATTACTGTTGCCAACATTCCCATATAATCGGCATTCGCTTGAGCCATATTTTTTGCTGATTCTTGTACTCCTCTAAAAAAGTTTCCTCCACCAACGACAACACCTATTTCAATACCTTTTGCGTTAGCTTGAGTTATTTCGGAAGCTATTCTCTCTATAATTTCTGGTTGAATACCAAAATTGGTCTTGGGATCTGCAAAAGATTCTCCGGAAAGCTTTAGAAGAACCCTGCTCACGAATTACACCCCAACTTCTATTCGTGAAAATTTCTTGATATAAATTTTTTCACCTAACTTACCTGAAAGTTCTTCAATCATTGTACCTACTTGACCTTCATAAAACTCTGGATTGCAGAATATCTGTTCGTTTAACACATAATCTTTGTAAAAAGATGATATCTTACCTTCAACAATTTTTTCAATCACTTCTGAAGGCTTACCTTCATTCTCAGATTGTTTTTGGATTATTTCTTTTTCCTCATCTATTCTAGTTTCAGGAACATCTTCTACATTCACAAATTCAGGCTTTAGTGCTGCAACATGCATAGCGATTTGTTTTGCTACATTTTTAAATTCTTCTGATTTAGCTACAAAATCTGTTTCACAAGCAAGTTCTACCAAAACCCCAGCTACTGCTCTGTCTTGTTGATAATGTATATAATCACCTATCGTACCTTGATTAGCTTCTTTATCAGCTCTTTTCTTTGAATCTGCTAATCCTTTTTCTCTTAAAAATTTAACTGCTTGATCAAAATCTCCACGACTTTCAGAGAGTGCTTTTTTGGCATCCATCATTCCTGCCCCTGTCATATCACGTAATTTTTTTACATCTGAAGCTGAGATTGTCATTACTCACTCTCCTTATTTTCGACTTGGTCTCTTTTGCCAAGACCTTTTAAGCAAGCATCAGCTACCGCTGAAGTTATTAATTCTATTGATCTAATTGCATCATCATTACCTGGAATTAAAAATTCTATTCCTTCTGGATTTACATTGGAATCGGCTAATCCAATTACTGGAATACCTAATTTCTTTGCTTCTGTGATGGCTGTAGTTTCATTTGCAAGATCTACAACAAATAACGCATCAGGAAGCTTGTTGAGATTAACTATTCCACCTATAGATTTATTTAATTTTTCAATTTCTCTTTTTATTTTAAGTCTCTCAGATTTTGTATAAGCATTGATTTCTCCGGAAGATTCTAAAGATACCAATTCTTTTAAATAAACTACTCTTTTAATGATTGTCTTAAAGTTTGTAAGCATTCCTCCTAACCATCGAAAATTAACAAATGGCATTTCTGCTCTGTTGGCTTGATCTTCAATAACTTGCTGTGCTTGAGGTTTAGTTCCAACAAAAAGTACTTTACCACTATTTGCAACAAGCTTTTGTACATATTCTTGAGCTTGCTCTATTGCTTCGTATGTAATTCTTAAGTCAAGAATGTGAATGCCGCTTTTTGCGCCATAAATGTACTTGTCCATTTTTGGATTCCATCTTTGTGTTTGATGGCCAAAATGAACTCCTGCTTCAAGCAAGTCTTTCATTGATGTAGACATCTAATTTCTCCTTTGGTTATTTCATCCCACATTCCTTGCCTAAGCGGTTTCCAAACTTTCGTTCACCAAGGAAACTTGTAAATGTGGTGTCTATTTTCTTTAAAAATTCTAATATTAATGCTATATTAATCAACCTCTAGGGTGAGATTGTTTATACTTTTTTTTCATTTGTTTTTTTGATACATGAGTATATATTTGTGTAGTATTTGGATCACTATGACCCAGTAACTCCTGCACTATCCTCAAATCTGCTCCACCATCTAAAAGATGTGTTGCAAATGTGTGTCTTAAGCTGTGTGGAAATGTTCCAACTCGTATCTTAACAATTCTTCTTATTTCCCTGTCACTAAGCTTCCCACCCCTAACACCTAAAAATAAATATTGTCCAGACTTTTCGTTTGTAAATGTATCTCTATATGTATTTATATAATTTTTAATACTATTGAATGCACGTTCAGTTATTGGTAAGATTCTCTCTTTATTGCCTTTACCTAAAACTTTCATAGATTTATTACTTCTAATATCGCTTGTCAAAAGATTACTAACTTCACTAACTCGTATGCCAGAAGAATACATTAGTTCTAATATGGCTTTGTCTCTTATCTCTTTACCTGTATTTATAGGTAAAGAATCCAAAAGTTCATTTATATAATTTGCTGTTAATACATTTGGAAGGTTCATTTCTGTTTTTAAGCTTGTTACAGGTTTAATTAAGCTTCTATCAAAATAATTGTTCTCAGCACTCCAAGACAAAAAAGACTTGATAGATGTGATTTTTCTATTGATGGTAGATTTTGAATAATTTTTTTTAGAACAAATTTTTAAATAATTTGAAAATTCTCCAATCTGACTCTCTTCATTCAAATACTGAGTTATATCATTTTTATATGATTTAATTGTGTTTGGGGAATAATTATTTATATTTGCAAGTGTATTTAAATATTTACTTAGAATCTCTCCTTGATTGCTTTTATTATTTAGCTTCAAGTTTTTTCTCAAGTCTTCTTTGTAATCCAGACAAAATAAGTGTAATTATTAAATACATAACAGTAAGAACTAAATATGTCTCAGCAAATCTAAATGTACTGCCTGAATATAATCTGCCTCTATAAGTTAAGTCTTCTACGGCTAAAACGGATAGTAAGGATGAGTCTTTCATCATAGAAATAAAATCATTTCCGAGTGCAGGTAGCATATTTCGAAACGCTTGGGGCAAAACTATATGTCGCATTACTTGTCTTTCAGATAAACCGAGAGATGCACCACCCTCTCTTTGACCAACTGGTACAGATTCTATTCCAGCTCTAAATACTTCAGCTATATATGCACCATAAAATACTGAAAGAGCAATTATTGCTCTTACCAACATTGGTACATTGCCATTGTTTATATTGAAAAATTCGGCAGCTCTAACAACTACAACGAAAGCAATTGTAAAAATAAGAATAAGAACAGGCACTCCACGTATAAATTCGATATATGTTCTTGAGATTGTGCGTGCAAATTTATTCTTAGAAATCCTTCCTATTCCAGAAATTAATCCAAGAAACAATGCAATTATAAATGATATAAAAGTTGAAAGAAAAGTAATTGTAAGGCCGGGAAGTATAAAATTAAAAGCTTTGTTGTACTCTGGTTCAGAGTAAATCATAAAAAGCATGTACGCTATAACTGCACTAAGAATTAATATCCACCAATTGTCTGGTTTAAGAAGATTTTTTATTTTCATTTGTACCCATCATAAAGCAATAGGCACGGAAATCCGTGCCTATTACAAATTTATATAAGTAATCTACTTACTTATTCTTCACTTCCAGGGTCACAACCTTCTGGTAGATATTCTTCAGGAATGTTTTCGTCACATTCTGCGATATCATCATAAGTTACTGAAAAGTCAGGTGAGAAAAACTTTGCATTTATTTCAGCAAGTTTTCCACTTTCTTTCATAGCTGCCAACCCTTGATTAACTACATCTACTAATGGACTTCCATTAGGAAATGCGAAACCGAGTTGTTCAGAAGTTAGGTCGCCACCAACCAATTTTACTTGGTCTTTATTGGCTCCCATGTAACCTAAACCAGCTGTTTCATCAATGATTGATGCATCTGCATCACCAGAAATAACAGCTTGGATTGCAAAGTTAAAATCATCAAAAGCTTGGACTTTTTCTTCTCCAAGTTCTGAAACTGCAAACTCATAGTTTGTAGTACCTTTTTGAGTTGCTACTGTGTAATCTCCATTTTTAAGATCATCGATACTTGTAATTTCAGTATTTCCAACTGCTACAAGTACTCTTTGTGCTAAATTAATATATCCTTCTGAAAAGTCGATGATTTCATCTCTTTCAGCTGTGATAGTAATTCCATCACCTGCGACCATAAATTGACCGTCAGCAACTGCTTGTATCATTCCATCCCAAGCTGCAGGTATATAAACTGGTGTGAAGTTCATCAACTCACCCATGTGATTAAAGACATCGTAGTCCCAACCTTTTGCAACACCGTCAGCGGCATCAATATAGTTAAATGGAAGATACGCATTTTCTACAGCAAATGTAAATTCACACCCACCTAGATCAGGTAATCCATTTTCTCCTGTAGTAATTTCTACCTC
>CETM01061712.1_pt1 | contig 11283 bp, 9 predicted proteins | sample 361451 | NCBI WGS metagenome assembly CETM01 (sample SAMEA2622690, study PRJEB7988) | marine metagenome | isolation source: saline water (ENVO:00002010), including
TAATAAAATACAAAATATAAAATACCCTGCTCTTCTTCACCTGTTACTCCTCTTATGAAAAACATAACCGTCAAGGTTGAGAGTGTTACCCCCAAATAATTAAAAAAGTATGCAAAAATAAGTTGTCGAAAAGCCTTATTTTTCCACATAGCTATTAAACCTTCTTTCAAAGATCCTTGCTTAACTTGATAATCCATTCTTTCAGGGACATTTAAAACTGACAAACCAACCGTAATTGGAATAACAATAAGAAGGCAAAACCCAATAATTATAATTGTCTCCTCAGCGCCACCAAAAGCAAATAAAAATAACGCAATGGCAGGCAAAAATTTAGAAATTGCATTACCAAATGTTCCAATAAACATTCTCCAGCCAACGATTGTTGATCGCTCATTATAATCAGATGATAATTCAGCTGCCCATGAATAGTATGGAATAAATAGCATACTCCAACCAAACCAAAGCACTAGGAACCAAAATAATAAGTAATGCCCTCCAGGTCCTAAATTTAGGGAAATAAAATCTAAACTAAAAGGAACCCATTCCCAAGAATTATCTGGGAAGAATATCTTGTAAGTAGCTAACATTAAAAGTGGTATGGAAACGGACATCCAAATCCTTCTTCTTCCCCAACGCGTATCTGTTCGATCGCTCAAGAAACCTATCAAAGGATCTGTAATAGCATCAAAAGATCTTGCAAGAAGCATTACTAAAGCTACTACGGCAAAATCAAGGCCTAAATCAGAAACATAATAATTTGGAATAAAGGCTAATAAAGGAAGAGAAGCTATTGAAAGAGGCATCTCACTTAAACCATAAAAAAACAGAGTTTTTTTGGGTAATTTTTTCTCAATCATTCTAAATCTTCAACACTTATGTTGACTTGCTAATTTTTGACCATAACGATTCATCGCTCAACCAATTATCAACCCAGTCGTGAAAATGCTGCACCCTTCCCTCATCATCGCTTAAAATGGCTTTTTCAAAACCACGCGAATGCATTCCTGCCTGCATATCATTTAAATAATGGATATCCTGATCTATAGTGACCGTCATAGAGTTTCTTCCTTCAACGACATCTTGCCTTGTAAACACTTCATGCTCAACACGTGTATCAGAATATGAATAATCATATGAACCAGGAAGAAGCTCAATGCCCTTTTCCTTATCACGAATTTTATCTTCAGGAATCATCAAACTGAATTTAGTAAAAGTACATTTATTCGGATCATCAAGATGCGGTCTAGGACCATATAACCAAACTCTTTCAGCATGAATTGTCATAAACAAATTTGGAAAAATATCATATTGAAAAACATCAGAAACTTGATCATCTGAAAGTTCAGAATAATCAAAACCCAGTTTTTCGCCTACTATTCTTTTTTGTTTTTGAATGACTTTTCTAATTTCAGGTACTTTGCCGTTATAATCATCTGGATTTAGTTCTAAACCTCTAAGATATTGAATCATATACTCAGGTGGATCTTTTGGCATAGGATATCTTGGATTCATTACAGGGCTTTCTACACATGTGTGAGTATGACCAAAAGGCCATAAATAATTTTGAGCATCACAACAATCAACAAAACTAGCGTGTTGTGGGTGAATAAAATCAACATGATATTGTTCTAGAAAATTATCTCTAGCAGTCTTCCAATTTGTATCTAGGGTGACGCTTTGATGTTTAACAAGCTCCATATTTTCAAAATGGTATGGATCAAGTTGATCCATTATAACTCCAAGAAATGTTTTTAGAGGTGCTGGGTTTTTGCTCATATTTAAAAATATCAAACCTGCCCAAACTTCAACATTTACTTCTTTAAGCGAATTTTCTTTCTTACAAACACCACCTTCAAACAATTCTTCATCAGGTACTTTTTTAAGCTTACCATCCAATCCATATGTCCAACCATGATATGGGCATGTAACTTGTTTAACCCAACCAGACTCTTGAGTTAAAATTTTATTACCTCTGTGTTGACAGGTATTATAGAATGCAGAAATTTCATTTTTCTCATTACATGTGACAATTATTGACTCTCTGCCAATATCGTAAATAAAGAATTCCCCCTCTTCTTTGACATCGGACTCTAATCCAGCAAAGAGCCAGCATTGAGTCCAAATTTTTTCCCATTCTAATTTCATAAAATCCGGGCAGGTATACCTATCACTACTTAATGTTGCACGGCATTTGGGATCCGCACTTATTTCATCAGAAAAATTTATAGGATCAAATTTTTGTGGCAATGTTTTCCCCCTAAAAACATATTTCAATATTATCCAAAAAAGATAATAGTACAAAATGAAAAAATAAAAATGTTTACATATAAAAATTATAAATACAGAATTACATTATGATGGAGGGTTAAATGATAGTAGTTAACGCAGTAATGAAAACAAATGATAATAATTTTGAAACCATAAAAAATGCAGTAAAAGAATTAGAGATTAAAACAAGAGAAGAAGATGGATGTCTAGATTACGCTTTTAGTGTTGAACTCTATGATGAAAAAATTATCAGAATCACTGAATTATGGGAAAACCTTCAATCTTTAAAAGATCACTTAAAAACTGACCATGTAAGCCATTTTGTAGAAACATTATCTGAAGATCCACCAGAGACTGACGCAAAATTTTATGAAGCTAATCAAATAGATTATCCCGGTTAATGAATGATACAATAAGTAGTTGGAATATTGGTGATGTTAAGATCACTAGAATAATTGAAGGTGAGAGAGCTGGACCAATGTTTGTTGTTCCAGATGCAATTCCTAAAGAAGTTTTGAAAATGCCATGGTTACAACCTCACTTCTCTGATAGCGAGGGAAATACAATTGTTAGTATTCATGCCCTTATTATTGAAACAAAAGAAAAATGCATAATTGTTGATACTTGCTTAGGTAATGATAAGGAAAGACACATTCCACAATGGAATATGTTACAAACAAAATTTTTAGAAAATTTAGATAAAGCTGGGTACTCAGTTGATCAAATTGATACAGTTTTATGTACACATATGCATACTGATCATGTTGGTTGGAACACGATATTAGTTAATAACAAATGGGAACCAACTTTCAAAAAAGCAGATTATTTATTCGGCAAGAAAGAATGGGAACACACTGAAAAACAACTTACTGATTACCGATATGCAGAATTTATAAATGATTCCATTATTCCAATTATTGAGTCAGGCCTAGTTAAATTTGTAGAAATGGATGAAAAAATTTGTAAGGAAATTTGGTTAGAACCCACAATTGGTCATACGCCTGGTCATGTAAGTGTTTGCATTGAATCACAAGGGGTTAAAGCAGCTATAACAGGCGATTTTCTTCATCATCCATGTCAAATGGAGAGGTTGGATTGGGAGTCAAATGCAGATTGGGATAGAGAACTTGCAAAAAAAACAAGAAGAAGAAAACTTGGCGAATATGCTGATAATAATATTTTAGTCTTTGGAACACATTTCGCAACGCCATCTGCAGGTTATGTGAAAAGAAAAGATAATCATTTTATATATGAAGTAAAATATCCAGATAATTAAAAAAGGCCCTTTTAAAGGGCCTTTTAATATTATTAAAATTTTAATTAAAAGTTATAAGTTAAACTTGCTGAAAATATTCTGGGATGACCATGAGTACCAATTACAATGGTTGGATGAGTCTCAATATCTGGACTTCCAAAACCAAAATTTGGAAAGTTTTCTAGATCTGTATAATAATTTTCATCAGTAACATTATCTAAATTCAACATAAATTCCCATGGACCTCTAATGATGCCGGCCTGAAGATTTATAACAGTATAATCAGGATTATTAATAGAATCCCATGGAGGCATGCTTTTGCCTTCACCTTGATAACTCAATTGTAAATCCGCAACAAGATTCATGTCATTAGCAAGAAGTTTGTCATAACTGTAATTAAGCGAAAAACTATTCTTGATAACATTTGCTGGAGTTAAACCACCTAAGTCTACATCATTAGCTATTGTTCCATTATCCCACTCGGCGTCAATCATACCCCCTGCTAGGCTGATAGAATTATTATCATTAATTTGATAAGCCAACTCAAACTCGATACCGTTTTGTTCTGTATTACCAACATTAGTTATACCCTCAATAAGACCTGGCCCATTAGGGTTAGGAGTTAATACTTGATAAGCCCTTTTTTTATAATCTATATAAAAAGCTGCAATAGAAGCTGTGCCTCTTCCATCATTGAAACTTCCTTTCCAACCAAGTTCAAATTGGACTGCTTCCTCTGGCTCAAATTCAAGTAAAGTTGGTTTTCCATTATTGTCAAATATAGGTGTCGAACCATTAAGACCACCTGGTTCAAATCCTTTAGAGACAGTAAGATAGGCAATAGAATCATTATTTAACGTTCTTGTCACTGAAATCCTAGGTAGTACTTGAGTGTCATTTATTACGCCGGAATGAATTGCTCCATTAGTTTCAATATCAAGGTTATCCTCATCCTCCTCCCAGCTATCTATTCTAATTCCTAAATCTAATTTCCAATCTCCTTCTTCATAAGAAACGTTTGCAAAAGCTGCTAAATGTGTATTTTCTTCATCTCTTAATTCAAAAGGCAAAATAAAATCAGTATCAGGAAGAATAATTCCAGGACCAAAATGTAGATATGAATTCATATTGTTTGTATATTTAGAAGCATAAACACCTGCAATCCATTGAAAGTTACTATCAGTTGTTGATGTCAGCCTAATTTCTTGAGTAATTACTTCAAACTCCTCAGGTCTGTATGTATTCATAAACCAAAATTGAGTTAAATCAACATCAGTAATTCTTGTACTTTCTGCATCAGTATATGAGGTAACAGAAGTCACATCATATCCATCTCTCTCTAAGACAAGCTCAAGATGGGCACCAAAAGTTTCTCGTTTATGTGATGGATTAAGTCCAGCATCTAGAGCCATCGGATAAGTAAAATTCGGTGCTCGACCAAGTTCTCGTGCCCAATTATTAACTGGTCCGTCATATTCATTGTAACGAACAGTTGCATAAAGAGATAAATTCTCAGAAAGATCACCTGAAATTGATAATCGACCACCACTCTCTTCATATGCTCCTACATCCGTGGGCTGGTTGTCAATATTGTCAGAATTTGGATTGTACATAAAACCATCATCTTCCCTTGTAAAACCAAAAGCTCTGAAGGCCCAACCATTATCTCCTAAAGGCATATTTATTGAAGCTTCAATATCAACAACACCTTGTTCACCACCAAGTAATTTCAACCTTCCAGATGTTTGATCAGGGTTAGGTCTTTTGCTTACATATTTGATAGCTCCACCAATATTACTTCCACCATAAAGAGTGCCTTGAGGTCCTTTCAAAACTTCAATTCTTTCAAGGTCACCGAATCTAGATGAGGCGTCACTAAATAATTGAACATCATCTATATAGAAGCCTACACCTTGTGTTAAACCAAATGCGCCAATACCTCTTATTGAAACATTTGGATAACCATCAGTTCGCATTGCCAGATTCAAATTTGGAATGGCTAAACCAATTTTGTCTAAACCTTTAATATTCCTTCTATCAATACTTAGCCCAGAGATCGCAACTACTGATTCAGGTATGTCTAAGAGACTTTCTTCTCTTTTTCTTGCAGTCACTACAATTTCTTCTAGAGCAGAGCCCATTTGCACTGATTGTGAGCTTAAAGATGTATTATTAGATGAACTAGATTGAATATCTCCCTCATCAGCATTAGCATTGCTTGTAATTATTAAAACACAAGCAAAGACCAAAAATGTCATTTTTTTCATGAAATCCCCCAATAAACTTATATTTTTTGAGAGGATACATATAAAATAGCAAATTAGAAACAAAAATTATTTTTTTGATAAAAAATACAAGAATATTGACGATTTTTTGTAAATAAACCATAATTTCATAAATTATCATTTAGAATATCTAAATATTAATATATCTTTTATGATATTAGGGGGCTTAACCAATGAGTGAATTAAAAAATCTCAAACCAGGCGAGGCAAGATGTCCAGATCATCCATCTACTAAGGAATTAGTTAGTAGGGATTGTACTGGTGCACCTGATGCTATTCTTGAAGAATCATACGAATTTATTGGAGATGCTGACATACCTTTTGAAAGATACATTTCTAAAGATTTTGCAGAAGAAGAAAATAAGAAGATGTGGTCTAAAGTCTGGCAGTGGGCTTGCCATTTAGATCATATACCTGAAGTAGGTGATTATTATGTTTATGATGTTGCTGATTTGTCGGCAATAATTGTGCGATCAGAAAGTAATGAAATAAAGGCTTATTATAATTCATGTCTTCACAGGGGGACTCAATTAAAGCCATCAGGCACATCTGGGGTTTGCAAAGAACTTAAATGTCCATTCCATGGCTGGACATGGTCACTTTCTGGAAAATTAGAGTACCTCCCATGTGATTGGGATTTTCCTCATGTTGATAAAGAGGAATATAGCCTTCCAGAGTTAAAGTGTGATACATGGGGTGGATTTGTTTTTATAAATTTTGATCAAAATGCATGTCCTTTAAACGATTATTTGGGTGTTTTACCTGAACATTTTAAAAATTGGAATCTTGAAGACAGATATATTGAGACTCATGTAACAAAAAAACTTCCTTGCAATTGGAAAGCTGCGGCAGAAGCTTTTTTAGAAGCATATCATGTGCTTGAAACTCATTCAGAGGGTGTCTATACGGCTGGTGATGCAAATGCAGATTATGATATTTTTGGTGACCATGTTTCACGCTTTATTCACACTATTGGATATACAAGCCCACATATTGTTGAGAATAGACCAAATCAACAAGAAATATTGGACATTTTATTAGGAAGAAAACTTGATGATGATTCTGGTTTAGTAAAAGTTCCTGAAGGAAGTACTGCACGAGAAGTATATGCTAGAATGGTACAAAAAGAGATGGGAGAAAAATATAAATCGGATTTTACACATCTTACTGTTACTGAAACAATAGACTCAATTGAGTATTTTGTTTTCCCAAATGCTTTCTTTTTTCCAGGTCTTCAACTTCCAATGGTTTACAGATTTAGACCAGATGGAGTTGATCACGCAATTTTTGATCTTTTATTTTTAAGACCAAAAGTAGAGGGTGAAAAGCATCCACTTCCTCCAGAGCCACATATTTTAGATATTAATGATAGTTATACATTATGTGAAGGCACAGGTTATCTTGGAGCAGTATATGATCAAGACACTAATAACCTTCTTTCTCAAACTAGAGGATTTAAAGCTAGCCCTAAGGGAGCTCAGACCCTTGGAAATTATCAAGAATCAAGAGCAAGACATTTGCATCAAATAGTTGATAAATACATAAACCAGAAATAAGATTAATTTAATTAGGAGAAAAAAATGACAGGACGACTTGAAAATAAAGTTGCAATAATAACTGGGGCAGCAATGGGACTCGGAGCCGCTGACGCTGAACTTTTTGCATCAGAGGGAGCTAAAGTAGTTCTTACTGATATTGCAGAAAAAGAAGGCAAAGAGCTAGCGGATAAACTAAACGGAACATTTTTTCACCATGATGTCACCGATGAAGATCGATGGATTCAGATAATAAAAGAAACTGAAGAAAAGTATGGTCGTATAGATGTGCTTGTAAATAACGCTGGAATTGTTAAACCAGGGGATCCAGAAAATCAAACAACTGAAGAGTACAGATTTACAATGTCAGTTCATATGGATAGTACTTTTTTTGGTTGTAAATATGTAATACCGGTTATGGCTAAGAATGGCGGTGGATCAATTGTTAATATGTGCTCGATAGCCTCAGTTCAAGGTGAGTCTTATGTTGCAGCATATTGTGCTGCTAAGGGAGCAGTTGAAGCATACAGCCGTGCAGTTGCTGTGCATTGTGGTCTTGCTAAAAATGGAGTGAGGTGTAATACAATTCATCCATCAGGAATTGCTACTCCAATGGTAGCAAGTGTACCTGCTCTTATGGCCGAAAAATTTGGAAATGCTGGAGTTCAAGATGCTCCTGTTGAGTCAAATAAAGTTGGAGAACCTATGGATATTGCTCATGCAGCCCTTTACCTTGCATCAGACGAGTCTAAATTTGTAAATGGAGCGCAGCTAAGGGTGGACAATGCAATGTCTGTTGTATCAGGAAATATGCCTGAATAGTTGGAGACTGAATTATGAATAAAAAAATAGATTATTTCGATAATGATACGAGACTGGAGGGAATACTTTTCCCTGCCGATAACCCAAAAAATAGTCCAATAGTTCTTGTTGTACCTACCTATGCTGGAAGAGATGATTTCACACTAGAAAAAGCCAAATCAATGAATCAATTTGGGTATTCTGGTTTTGCCGTTGATATGTATGGAGATGGAAAAACAGGTTCTTCACCTGAAGAAAATATGGAGCTGATGCAGGTGGTTCTAGATGATCGTGAAATGCTGCAACGAAGAATTAATTTAGCACATGAAACAGCTTTAAATTCAGTTGAGGTTAGTGCTGATAAATCAGCGGCAATTGGATTTTGTTTTGGTGGTCTATGTGTTCTGGATCTAGCAAGAACAGGCTCAAGTATTGCAGGCGTAGTATCTTTTCATGGTTTATTTAATTCTCCAGGTAACACTGATGGAAAAAAAATTACCTCAAAAATTTTAGCTTTACACGGAAATGATGATCCAATGGTTCCTCATGATTCTGTTAATGGCCTAGCGGATGAATTAACAAGAGCTAACGCTGATTGGCAGATACATGCTTATGGAGGAACATCGCATGCCTTTACTAACCCTTTAGCAAATGCTCCTGAGGATGGAATGGCATTCAATGAAAATGCTAACAGAAGATCGTGGGAAGCAATGAATAATTTTCTAGAGGAAATATTCTCCTAAATCATGACTACAAGTTCGCAAGAGAAAACAATTAGGGCAATAGTTGTGCCAGTTACGCCTTTTCAACAAAATTGCTCTATTGTTTGGTGTTTAGAAACCTCTAAAGGAGCTATTTTCGATCCAGGTGGGGATCTTGATAACATTCTTAAAGCAGTTGAAGAGCATAAAGTATCAATCGAAAAAATATTAATAACTCACGCACACCTTGATCATGCTGGAGGAGCACATGAGCTTTCCCAAATTCTTAATGTTCCAATCGAAGGACCTCATAAAGAAGATCTTTTCTTAATGGAAAGTCTTGCTGAACAGGGAGAAAAGTTTGGTTTGCATGGTGCTAAAGTTTTCAAAACCAATAGATATCTACAAAATGGTGATGAGGTTAAAGTAGGTAATCAAATACTTGGTGTTAGGCATTGTCCAGGTCATACTCCTGGTCATATTATTTTCTTTCATGAGCGATCTCAATTAGCAGTTGTTGGAGATGTAATCTTCCAAGGATCAATTGGTAGATCTGATTTGCCTAGAGGTAATCACGAAGAATTAGTAAACTCTATTGTAAATGAATTATGGCCCCTAGGTGATGAGATGACATTTATTCCTGGTCATGGTCCATTATCAACCTTTGGCCAGGAAAGATTGACTAACCCATATGTTTCTGATTTTGCATTAGGAGTTGAGAGAGAGATTACGCAGAAAGTCAAAGATCAAGAAGAACAGCAAAAATAAAGGATTTAAATAGATCTTGTTAAATCTAAGTATACAAAAGTATAAAAGAGCTTACTTATGTTCTTTATATTTTCTTCAGGCAATACCTCAAGGCCTAATTTATTTTTCAATCCAGGATTGGTTAACAGGTAATGGTTTCACAATTAAGGATATTGCTTTAATCACTGCAATAGCATCCATACCTTGGTCTTTAAAATTTTTAATAGCTCCTTTCGTTGATTACTGCTCAGAATCAAATATGGGGAAAAGAAGGCCCTGGATTATTTTATCTATTCTTTTTATGAGTCTTACAATTTTTATCGCAGCAATTTTATCAAAAGGTGAGATTAATATATTGCTCTTAGGAGTTATATTTTTTTTAACGCTACTAGCTACATCAATTCTTGATGTTTCAACAGATGGTTTAGCAATAGATATTTTAAATGACGAGGAAAGAGGTATCGTTAACGGTCTAATGTGGGCATTTAGAACCTTTGGATTAAGTTTATCTGGTATTTCATCTGCCTATATCATGACAAATTATGGTCTAATTAATTCAATTATGTTTATTGGATTTGTTATTTTCCTAATAGGCGCCTTGTTATCACTCTTTAAGGAGAAACATACAGACAGATACCTCTCGTTAGGGTTTAACGCGAATACTAAAGAATTCTCAGAATTGGGTCTTAAGAGCATTATACTTAATATCCTTAAGATAATTAAACAAAAGTATATTTTTTTTCTAATTTTGTTTTGTATTACTTCTAATCTTGCCTCAGGAATTCATTTTTCATCAATTTCATTTCTTTACACAAATTATGCTAATTGGGAGATATTTGACTTAACATTTTATAGGTCTGTAGCTCTTTATGGTGGAATTTTAGCAGCACTCCTTGGGGGATATCTCTCTGATAAATCAAACTCCCAATTGATCATAAGGATTTCTCATATTTCTCTTAGTTTTTTATGTCTGTTGATTGCAACCCATACAAATATAATAATGAATGAATTTTTTGGTATCAGTATATTACTTGCTTTTTCATTTTTTAATTCTTTTGCATTAACTGCTGTATTAGCATTATGCATGAGATTTTCTTTAACAACCGCTGCTGCATCAATATTTGCTATTTTTATGAGTGCAAGACATTTATCAAGAATTATTGGTGAAACTTTTGCTGGTGTCTTTGATGGTTTTTTCAATTTAACTGTAAATATGATTTACTTAATAACTGCTTTTTTTTGTATCTTACCTTTGATTTTTCTAAGCTATTTAAAACCCAAATTATAAAGTAATTTTTGCCATCATAAAACTTGACACAAATTAACATAAGGTTATAGTCGCGCACACATTAATTTGTAAAACAATTGGGTTGAAAATGTACGCTGTTATTAAAACTGGTGGTAAACAATACAAAGTTTCAAAGGATGATATTATATCTGTAGAAAAGTTGGCTGAAGAGGCAGGCAAAAAAATTAAACTTAATGAAGTCCTTATTATTTCAGATAAAGGAAAGCCAGTTGTTGGAGATCCTTTAATCAAGGGTGCAAGTGTAGAGGCTGAGGTTGTGGATCACACAAAATCCGCTAAAATTACAGTATTTAAGAAAAAAAGAAGGCATAATTACAGAAGAAAGCAAGGTCATAAACAAAATATTACAAATTTAAAAATTCTAAGTATAAATTCTTCTAAA
>CETM01018856.1_pt1 | contig 11273 bp, 14 predicted proteins | sample 361451 | NCBI WGS metagenome assembly CETM01 (sample SAMEA2622690, study PRJEB7988) | marine metagenome | isolation source: saline water (ENVO:00002010), including
CAGTATTCTCATACTATCTCAGAGTGTATCTGGGGCTAGCTAGGCAACTATCAATATTAAGATAGGCAAAGGGATGCCCCCGCCCCTTATCTGTGCCCCCACCCATAATGATTTTGGGATGCAAAATTGGGTAGGAAATCAGAGTAAGGTTATTGCTGTGAGTAGTTTGTTTATGATTGTAGGATTAATCGAGTAAATAAGAGTGCGGATACTATTAATTGCCAAACTAAAGCAATATAAAAGTGTCCACTGGTTGGCATCGCAGCTAACAGAAAAACGAGAAGTATGTTGACCCATAAAATCAACACGTACATGTATCCTCTTAGCTTCTTTCTTTCTTCATTATTTAGCAAAAGCCTTGTGCTTAAATATGTCGCGATTACAGTTATTAGCAGAATAAAAGATAAAACATAGCTTGAAAAAACCCAAATATTTGAAATACCAAAGGATAAAGCAAGAGCAGGGATTAATGATCCAAAAGCAGCAGCAAAAGAGAGACTCAGCATACAAAACGTCCTGTGTTTTGTTAAAGGGGTACTTTTACCGTCCTTAGAGCCTATGGCTATAACCAAACCGGAGAAACCTGCCAAGACGACTGCAAATTCCGTAATATTGGAGAGGTAAGAAGCGTCCATAGAAGAATCTCAAATAGTCCTAATATTAAAGCAGAGTAGGGTTATTGTTGTTAGTAGTTTCTTCATATTCATAGCCAGGAGATACTATAGATATCAGCTAATGACGAATCAATGACAGAACTTAGTAAGTTAATCATCAAATGCTAGTGATAAGAATTTAATAATATAGCCGTAAAGAAGCGGATGCATTGCATGCGCTACAGCTACGCCCAATTCATTTGGCCTAAAACTATAAAAGCCATTATATGCAACATATGTCCCGGCAATTAGCAGACCTAGCCAACCAAAAAACACGGCTCCTTCACCAATTTTCTGTGCTAGTGATTTTTCGTTATTAACTATAAGCGCGTAGCTGATCGTCCCGCTTGTAATAAGCAATACCGCCTCTAGATGAAAATAAGCTCTAATATCTAATGATACTATTGTCCCTAAAAAGGTCAGGATCGCTATTAAAATACCTGCCAATTTTAAGTTTTTTTTAGGCAATTTATTCATCAAGAGAGGTAGCAGCAACAGAAAGACAGAGTAGGATTATTGTTGTTAGTAGTTTGTTCAATAAATTGTCCAGTGCAGAAGGTTTTACACAAACCGTTTTAACGATTCCAACATTTCACGTTTTTGACTTGCAAAAAGAACTAACCCGTGCCCATGACTAGATCAGGCATTTCTTGATACTCCGTTTCAGAGAGCTGGTATTCAATTTCTTCTTTTGCCTTAGCGGACCCCTCAGCTTGTGTGTATGTATAATATGCGAAATCTTTACACCACTTTTCATTAGTATTTAGGCATTCGATCGGATAAATATTCCCTCCCCACTCTATAGCATCATTGACTAATTCGTGGCCCAACTCGTCAGTAGTTTCGAGACAATCAGCCACGAAGCTTGGAGAGTATATAGCGATGTGCTTATTCCCTTTCCTAATTAGGTCCTGAACGACATCGTCGGTGTAAGGAGTTATCCACTCCTCATGACCAAAACGGCTCTGAAAGCTCATAAAAACGTGTCTTGAATCAATCTCTTTTAAATTGTTGACTATTAACTTAAATGTTTCATAGCAATGCCTATAATAGTAGTCCCCTTTCTTAACTATTCGACGTTTTTGCATTCCATGAAAAGAAATCACCAAGCTGTCAATAAAGACACCATCACCACGCAGTTTTTCTATCTTAGAGTCCACTTGTAAAGCCGAATTATCGATGAATGCGTGTGTTCTATGAAAATTTGTGATCACCTCAAACGTGGGTATTTTCACTCTTTTAGATAACTCTTTGGCTAAGGCGTCGATACCAGAAGCAATTGTGCTCTCAGAATACTGTGGAAACATAGGTATCACCATTAATTTGGTCGCTCCCACTCCGTTTTTTATATCTTCTTCCCAACTGTCATAAACTTCGTTAACGAAAGGTGGTGAGAGTAAGAAGGCATGATTAACTTCGACATGACCATTTGGGTCAAGGGGCTTCAACTCTTCCCTCACGTTATCAGTAAACCGCTCCGTGTTTGTTATAAGGGGAAAACTTTCACCATCCCATATCCTTTCATAGAGTTTTGCAGACCTCTTTGGTCGCAGCGGCAGAATAAATAGATTCAACACGATCTTCCAAAGCCAAGGATTCAAATCAATTACCCGAGGATCTCCAAGAAACTCGCGCAAATATTTCCTCAATGCTTTTGGCGTTGGCGCTTCCGGAGAACCTAGTTGCACAAAAACGACTTTCGTTTTCCGTTTAGGGTGGGGGAATATTTGTTTCATAAAAGTCAGGTTCCTGCAGAGCTTTATTTAAGCATTTAATTTAGTGGAATATACGCTTTTTAGTTGAATTTAAGTTCACAATCTGGAATCGTTTCAATCAAGTTTTAGTGGTCCTGGTGTTATAAATTTGTTCAATGACATGTCTGCTTTTATGGAGCGAATTTACAAAAGACCATTCAGAGCCTCAATCACTTCCTCTGGCGAAATCTCGAATAGTGAGGTATCGTAACCGTCTTGCCTATCTCCAACCCTCTTACTGCTAAAGCCATTGTTTTTACTGATTACTGTTGATGAAGTGCTTAAGGGTGGAGTAAGCGCTGGACTTGTTGGGCCATATAAGGCAACAAGGGAAGCTCCAACCGCTGCGGCTAAGTGCATTAAACCTGAATCATTGGTCAGTACTAATCTCGAAATAGCTAACAAGTCTAGAGCATCTTCGATAGAGGTTTTACCAGTCAAATCATAGAGACAAGAACTATTGGTTGAAGTCAAATTTGTGATTTCTGCTGCGATGGGACTGTCTTTATCTGAACCAAGGATTATGGTGTTCCAGCCTTGTTTCAGATAATAGTCCACCACAACCGCAAAATGATAAGTAGGCCAACGCTTTGCGATACCAAACTCCGCTCCTGGGCAGAAAATTATGGTTTCTCTTTCTAAACTAATTTGATTATCACTTACCAATGAATTTACATTATTATTATTCACGGCTAAGCGCGGATAAGGGATAAGATCTTTTGAGGGTGGTTTGCCCGCTGGCGTTAAAGCCGCAAATCGCTCGATCATTAGGCATTCATGCCTTAAAGAATCATCTCGAATATCATTGATAAGGCCATACCTAAATTCACCAAGCCAGCTAGTGCGGATCGGTATTTGGGCAAGAAAAGGTATTAGAGCGGATTTAAAGGAGTTAGTCAGAATAACGACTTGGTCAAAACCACTTTCTCTAATTCTTCGAGCGAGACTAAACCGCTCTTTTAATCTTAGCTCCCCATGATTGAAAGGAGAAAGAACACTCGCGTTAACCTCACTCATTCGCCTTAGGATTGGCAAGGTCCAACTAGGAGCGAGAACTGATAATTGACATTCTGGCTGATGTCTCTTTATTATTTTATAAAGGCTTTGGGCCATCACAGCGTCACCTATCCAGGCAGGACTGACAACAAGTATTTTCATCAGGCAAGTGAACTCTCTTTCAAACTACAATTCTTTAAGTGAAAATTATTTCCAATCAATGAAGAATAATCACTGCATATTTATCGGATATCCAGAAGATACTATAAATATCGGTTAACAAGGAAGCGCCCATCGAGAGTTGTGTGGAGCAGCCCATTCCTAGCTAGTTCTAACTGACCTTTTTCCCAAGTGATCAGCTTTTGATATTAAGAGACTTAAAATATTGTCCAAGATCCCTCGCTTCTTTAGTAAGACATTTGTCTGCTAGATTTTTAAACTCTGGCGTAAAGTATTTATGTCCGATATTTCCCCACCATTCTCTGGCTCTTTGAGCAATAAAAATTGCATCTATAAGAGGTATTCTCGGCTCCCAAATATTATTAGGATGTATACCTTTTCTCAAATCCAGAAAATCTTGCTGGAGCACTAAAAAATATGACATCATTTGATATTCTAACTGCACAGTTTGGGGAATAGTTAGCTCGGCTTCAGCCTCCGCCGGACTTATAGTCGCTGCACGTCCGGGTTCATCATAGTCGCTGAAATTTGTTGTAATGAAAAAGTTGATGGCCAGGAACTTTGCTGTTGCAGAGCTATAGTACTTTGTTGGATTTGAAGTATTGAAAATATTAGGGTTACCAATACTGAAATTGCTCCGACGATTTCCCCCATCGCGCCCCAGTTCACGTTCATCTCCTTTTATTGATAAGTGAAAGACTTAATTCTATCAGGATCGCTTGAGCAGATTATTCTCTCTGTAGGAAATATAATAGCTTCCGATATACCGTATTAAGTATTAAAACTCTTGAGTTGGCTATGGGTAAAAAGTGGGAATATTTACTTGTTGTTAAAGACGGCAAATGGATCGAAAATATCAAGAATCCATCTTCTCGGGGTTGGATTGACAGACAAAATAATGAAGAGTTACCCAGCAATATAAAAGATAAGAGAGTTACTTGGTGGGAACATTTACAGGAGCTTGGTGATCTTGGCTGGGAGCTGGTTGATTCAAAGCCAGATGAGTATCGGGATAATGATTCAGGCCAAAGGCATACTTTAACAGAGTATATCTTTAAGCGGCCCAAGAAGGATTGACTGCCAGACAATGCCTCAGACCACCTTGCAAGTCGAAATACAGAGACCAATTTTTGGAAATTAAACTAACCTTAGAACTAAACAAAAAATGATTTTATACGTCAAAAAAAAACTATCTGCTTTTAACGCTCCAATTTTAAGATTTCTCGGAAATAATTCTGGAACTATTTGGAGAACTATAGTGTATACAGCTGGGCATTTTATTATTGCGGCAGCATGTGTTTGGTATTTTACAGGTGCAAAGTTCCTCATGGCTATCACGGATGCTGTAGTTGAACCTCTAATTAATGGTGTTTGGTATTTCCTGCTAGACAAGTTTTGGGCCAGCAAAATTTCTGATCGTTAATTTAGAGGCTATGTTCCGATTCTCACTTCAGAAATCTCCGATACTCCAATACAAAAATTAGATTTAGCGTAGATGATATGAACTGACCATTTGACACTGCTCCTCTGTGATACAGGCGGCAAGGTTTTGTCCTTCGTCATCTTATATGCTTTTATGCAGGCTCTGGATTAGGACACTACTTTGAGGCGACCTTTGATATAACCCTGAGAATATGTGAAATTCAGATTCGATAGATCGACGTTCAATAACCATTTGCCGCTTACCGCAACAATTCTTTGACATTGAATAGCATTGTGAGTCTTTTTGGCTTCAAAAAATCCTGTATAGTTTTGTAATTCACGCTCCTTTTCTAATCTTAAGACGCCCCTTTCTACGTCAACTACAAAATTTGGATACTGATAATTCGGCATTGCGGACTCAGGTGTGCTCGATGCTATAGAAACCGTATCGCAGGTGTACGATTACGCATTAGCAGCAACAGAAAAGCAGGGTAGAATTATTGTTGTTAGTAGTTTGTTCATGTTAAGGGCAATCATTGGGCAACGACTCGACCAGCTCTACTAAATTATCATCTAGCATTACCCTTCGAGTTTCCCATATTCTTTTATTAAGAATGCAAGATTCTGCATTTCTGCCATTGTATAACATCTTAATAGCACGGAGTTTAGCCTCCCAAATACTTTCATCCATTAAACCCAAACGATACTGAAGATAATCGTTTTCATGTATCCACCAGAGCTGATGATTGAAGTTGTTTGTTTGGGTCTCTGTCTCAGGGTTTCGTCCTTGCTGCTCTAAAAAAGCTTGGTAGCTAACACCTGTCTCTGAAAAAGTGTTCATGGCCTCTACAAAGACCTCCATTCTAGATTGTTGCTGAGCCGCTAAAGCTATATTTTGGGATTGTTGCATCTCAAGCCCAACAAAAACCAAGCCACCCAGCAGTCCAAGCATCCCTAGCAACTGAATCCATGTATCTAAGCTAACTTTCTTCATAAGAGTTAAAAACCTAAGCTGGAAAGTGTAGGATTCCGAATTAACACGAACGCAACGGCCAGCACAACGGCAAATAAGATTACGTTTGCCAAATCTGGTTTAGGCATAAGCCACAACAGAAAAGCAGAGTAGGATTATTGTTGTTAGTAGTCTATTCAATGGGCAGTCCTTACAGGGCTATTCAGCAAATTTGTAAACATCACCAGATAAAACGATTTTACTCCAATTAATTTTAGCGACAGCCAAAAACTCATTTGAATCAGTAAGCTCTTCATTCCGAGCACAGTTATGATAAAAACTACCATCTAAGATTCTTGATTCGGCGAGCCATCCTTTTTCTATCATGTATCGGAATACTACTAAACCTTTTTCTGCGATACCGGGGTCTGCTAATTCCCTCCCATTTCGTTCAACTTCCGAAATTCCGCGAGCCAGCATACGGCTTCCAAAACTTTGGGGGTTACCCTCGACGTCTGACTTTAAGTGTTGTGCAAAATATTCTGCTCCCGCTTCAACAATCCAACCAGTATCTTTGTTGTTGGGACAATCCCATAAGTCTTTTTGAAATGCGTGATAAAGCTCGTGAAAGATAACTCTCTCCAATTCTAAAGTTTCCGTCAATGGCAATCTGTCTGTCTGTACCGATACAAAAACAACCCTGCGGGTAGGGCAGTATGCGACCTGAGTTTGACCGCCTCCGCCAGCGAGAAGCCAGTCGGCGAGAATGTCTGCCTGATTTTTGGCTTCTGTAGGCGTCCAACCGGTGTTCTCTGGACAACTCGGCTCTAGGAACTCTGCTATTTTTGAACTAATTGCCAATCTGTCTTGTTCGGCCAGAATCATCTCAAAAGTCGCGCCTCGAAATATTGTTTCTAACGTTGTAGGAGGTTGAGCTACTGAAATGAACTCACCTAGTGGATAAAAAATTGCTAAGACATCAGCCTCTAGATTAGCCATTTTATTTTCGGCCAAAACAGCTAAGTTGTGGAAATATTCATCTGGATACGACGTTAGATTATAAACCTCTACGTGGGATGCTATTCTCTCTGGTTTTAATTCAGCGGAATTCGCTTTTAATTGCCCTTCTGGAGTGACTATAAAACTTACCCCTGTATACGTCTGGAATCTGTACTGTAATTCATCGATAATTAACTTCCCTTCTGTTGCAAAGTAGGTACTAATAGCTGGTGCACTTTCGATAATAGTGTGTCCTGATTTTTTAAAATTAAAAACTGTCCCCTCAGCATAAGACAGCTCCACATCATATAAAATTCTTTCGCCGATTCTTACGGTAGGAATGTAAAGGATTTCACCGTCAAACGTGGCCACATCAAGATATGCATAGGCTGCTGTGCTGAAGCAGAAACTGATCATTAAAAAACGTAATATTAGTAGTTTCTTCATACTCATACCCAGAAGATACTATAGATATCAGCTAATGAGGAAGCCTCAAGGCATTGCACTTGGTAGCGATTAAGAAACTGTCTAAGTAATAATGTCTACTATTTTGAACCAAATCAGTACGAACTATCGTTTGTATATCGTCACCATAGAGGAGTTATTAGATGATGGTTACTCTAGCTGCGATTGCTTTTTCATTTGCGCTCTTTTGGGCAATTTTGTCAAAAAAACTACTCTCGGTAGAGCAACGGTTGTTCGATAAAGCCAAGTTGAAATACACGGATGAAGACAATACTTGATATGATAAAGTGTTCGTTGCCGGTAGTGTGTTCGATTTTACCTGTCACAATTATCAGGAAGGCTCCTTAAGAAATTTTGATATGCGGTCTCAAGCGCTGCGCCAAAAAGATGTCGCCTTTCGCAGTTATCATATAGACGTTGAATACGAGTTTTTGTCGGTAGCCATCGGTCTTCGCTAAGGAATCCTTGCTGATACATCCAAACTGTAGTTTGCTGCATCTGTAGTTGCCATCTACCTTGGACGTCGCTAAGCCACTTTTGCTTTTCAGTTAACTGACTATAGTCTTCATAGGCAATGGCGTAAAGGTCATCAGGATCAGCGGTCTCAAGAATAGCCAAATTGTAATCAGTTATTTGCTCAGCTCTTGACTGCATTTGACCAGCGAGGGCAATTTGCTGTGACTGTCGCATCTCAAGACCAACAAATATTAAACCGCCGAGAACGCCTAGCATTCCGAGTAACTGCATCAATACATCTAGACTAATATTCTTCATATTCATATCCAGAAGATACTATAGATATCAGCTAATGAGGAAGCCTCAAGGCACTGCACTTGGAAACTCTTAAAGCACCAAGCAAAAGTAGAGAGGATTAGTCTTCTTCAGCAGCATTAGTAGATTCTTTATTAGTGTTTGGAAGATATCCAGCAGCCATAATGCCTGCTCCTGTAGCGCTAACCAATATCCCGATGCCTTCAAAGAATAATCCCATCGAAGTTACACCGACAAGATATATCCCAATACCCACAAAAATCGTTATTACTCCACCTCTGCGATAACCTATTGCTTCTTTTTTTCTTTCATCAAAAAGCGCTAATAGTTCTTCAGTCATAGAAGGATCATCCAAGTGCTTAGATATCTTTAGTACAGTTTCTCTTGTATCTTTCAATTTTTCTCCTCTTTTTTCAATTCGTCTTTTATGCATGGAGGTTGGTACTATAACAAGTAAGAAGGCCCAAAAGGGGGTGGGGGGCTATATTATTAAGCCACCCATAAAGGGTTTTCGGGGGGTGAGATTAGGCAAAATCAGCCGATAAAATAAGCAAGTGAGTTTGAGTCTTGTATGGTTTTTTGTATGGCACTGGGGATAACTAGTTTGTAAGTGATTGATAAAAAATAAGTTAAAGTTGATTTTGGGTTTAGCAGGAGGCAGCAGAAGAGGTAAATCAAATCATGTCAGACTTTCTCACTGAGATTAATATAGTCCCCTGAATTCCAATAAATACAGGGCTTTCATATTAGCATATTGAATCAAACTAACTCATAAGCTATCCCAACTACTCAAATCTATGTAGTGTGGCTTTTGGGGTAGTTAGATATGCCCACATGTTGCCTTTGATGATAACCAAAAGAACCAAGCTGCTTGTATGAAATTATTGATGGATAGGATGTTGCCGATTTCTGTTTGCAATAAAAATGCCGATATTAGAGAGAAGATAACTACCAGTATTGGTTCTGAAGGTATAATTGAGTAAAGTTTTAATGTAATTTTTCTCAGCTTTAGGTTCTTAAAACATGCAAAAAAAGAAAAGCCTGTCGTTGTCAGAAAAGCGGAAGAAATTAGCAAAACAAAAGAAGCAAAGGAAGGCAAAGAAATTTAACTTGAAAGCTAATAATCCATCGCAGGAGCAGGTTGGTGCTCTTTTAGAGCACTACCAAAACGGACGATTTGGTGACGCTGAAAGCCTAGCGATATCCATTACTCAAGAATTTCCTCAAAATATATCTGCTTGGAAAATTTTAGGCGCAGTGTTAGGTAAAACAGGAAGAAAATCTGAAGCCGCAGATGCCGAACGAAAAGCAGTCGTCTTATCTCCTCTGGATGCTGACGCTCATTATAACTTAGGTGTCACGCTTCAAGATCTGGGTAGATTTGAAGAGGCAGAATCATGCTATGCACAAGCAATAGTGCTTGAGCCTGATCTAGCCGAAGCACACAACAACTATGGCAACATGCTTAAAGAATTAGGTCGGTTGGATGAGGCTGAAGCTCGCTGTAACCAAGCGATAGCATTGAAACCAGATTATGCTGAGGCCCACAATAATTTGGGTAACACGCTCAAAGAACTTGGCAGATTGGCTGAAGCTGAAGTCAGCTATAAGCAAGCGATAGTGTTGAAACCTGACTTAGCTACTGCCTATTGGAACCTATATGGTAGTCAAGAGACTATACAAAGCGCTGAATATTGGATTGATAAATGCTTGGAGGTAGATGAGAACTATGTCGAGGCAAGATTGACGAAGGCTGCGTTAAGGTTCTATCAAGGTGATAGAAGTAACTTTGATGAGTTGATGCAATCTGAATTGAAGCAACATCCATACTCACGTTCATTTGCTTGGGTATTCAGCCTGCCTAGTCTTCCCGAATTGCACTTTGAAAAGTGGCACTTTTTTGATGCTGTTGTAAAACGAAGCGTAATTTCAAAGCCTTTCTATGAATTTGGTGTATGGAGGGCTTCATCGTTTAAGTATCTTATTAAGGTTTTTAAAAAAGGCTATGGATTCGACACATTTACAGGTTTACCTGAAGACTGGCTTTTAGGAAGTGATATTGAAAAGAAAGGCACTTATTCAAGTGACGGAAATGTGCCTAAAATTAAAGGTGGGGAATTTATTGTGGGTAAATTTGAAGATACGTTACCGGTCTTCTTTTCTGAAAGTCGCCCTATAGCCTCAGTGATAAATTATGATGCAGATTTATACTCCTCAACCATTTGTGCTTTAAATTTTTCAAAACAAGTCATAGATAAAGATACTATTCTTATTTTTGATGAATTCATAATAAACCCAAGTTGGGAACAAGACGAATTTAAAGCATTAAATGAATTTTGTTACATAAACCAATATAGCTATGAAGTGATAGCAGTTTCATTCTTCACAAAACAGGTCGCAGTAAAACTTATTGGTATTTAGTATCTTTCAAAATTTCAAACCATTTTTTTAAATTCACTTATAAATATCGGCTAGAGACGGAGGTTATATAGAAAAGCAGAGTAGGGTTATTGTTGTTAGTAGTTTCTTCATATTCATAGCCAGAAGATACTATAGATATAGGCTAACAAGGAATTGGGATAATAATGCCGCCTATCTATTAAATGTTCGGTTATCCAAAGCCAGCTAAGGTTAGCAATAAATAACGCTCAATAGTGTTACTGACCCCAGGTACAATTAAGACGACTAATACGATTGCGGATAAGGCGATTCCCAATTTTTTATAAGCGGACTTCATGTCGATTCTCCCGCGGTAGTCTCATTACGTGGAGCAAGTTCAAACAACCACAACTCTTCTGCCTCCACCTCCTCTGTCGTCATTACAACAGGATATTTATCTGAAAACGCTTTTGTTACCTCCTCGACTATCGCTCCAGACTTTATTCTCACAAGATTACGCTCATAACGCTTACCATCAATACGCATAACGGCCCGACCATCCTTTTCTGCTTGCTCTGGCCACCGTTTCCAAAGACGCTGACGTATTCCGCCCATATAATTAGAATTGAGATATAGTTTCCCATCGTTTTCTACAATCCAAAGTGTTCTGGATTTAGCCGGATTAAGCAGTTGTAATTCAAA
>CETM01201327.1_pt1 | contig 11257 bp, 9 predicted proteins | sample 361451 | NCBI WGS metagenome assembly CETM01 (sample SAMEA2622690, study PRJEB7988) | marine metagenome | isolation source: saline water (ENVO:00002010), including
CGACGCCCTCGGTCGCCCCATGCAGACCAGGCGCCACAGCTTCGATACTTCCATTTCTCACGAGCACATCCGAACGTGAACTTCCTGTCGCTGTCACCACATTGCCGCTATGGATTAGCAGGCTTCCCTTGTCATCCACGTTATAACCACGCTTCATAAGTGTGAGCCGACGGCGGCCATAGTAGACCCAAGCTCCCAGACTTCAAGGGGTCACATCATGAATATTGATCGTAAACAATTCACGAAGATTGCAGGCGCAGGTGCCGCCGCGATGGCGCTAGCTTGGCAGCAAGCTTGCGTTCAAGTAGCCAATACAGGGGAAGTCTCCACGGAGACAGTTCGCACGTTGTTAAACGTCCAAGGACAAGGGGGATTCTATAAGCAGCCCGAGGAACTCGAGCGTCTAAGGCGAGCGGTGACCAGAAGCGTTCGGATTTCGAATCAGTTGAGATCTTATCCTCTAGATAGTGATGAACAGCCACTCACCATCTTCCGGAGGGGATGATGCAGTCCACTCCAATCCATTTCATGACGGTCAGAGAGCAGGCCGAACTCCTAGCATCAGGACAAATCACATCGGTCGAGCTCACCAGCATCTTCCTCGACCGAGCCGAAGCGCTCGACCCGCCACCATTCTCGCTTCCAAGCGAACCCCGACCAGATCATGATGGCATGCTCGCCACAATGGTAACAATCGCCCGCGATCATGCCCTAGAGGCCGCGCAGCGAGCCGATGAAGAAATGCGCGCAGGTCGCCGGCGCAGCATCCTTCATGGAATCCCCTACGGAGTGAAGGATCTGCTCGACACCAACGGTATCCGCACTACCTGGGGCTCGGGCATCTTCGCAGACCGGGTACCGACACGAAATGCCGCCGTAATAGAGCGCCTTGCCGACGCTGGCGCAGTTCTCATGGCTAAGATGTCACTGGGAGAGTTCGCAGGAGGAAATACGAGTTCAGCGCTCAACCCGTGGAAGCTTGACCGCAGTAGCTTTGGATCTTCTAGTGGGACGGTGTCGGCCTCGGTAGCTGGCCTGATCGGTTTTGGAATCGGAACCGAAACCGGGGGCTCAATCGTATTTCCAGCATCCTCCGTAGGCGCGTCTGGCTTACGTCCGACCTTCAGCCGAGTGAGTCGGTACGGATGCATGCCGTTGTCATGGAGCCTAGACAAGATCGGACCTGTCGGACGCTCGGCCGAAGACTGCGGGCATATCCTTGAACAGATCGTCGGATTCGATCCGCGAGATAATTCCTCAACAGATCGTCCCTTCAGCTTTCGCGCCAACCCCGGCTCTATGCGTGGCCGTCGGCTCGGCGTGCATCGGCGGGAGTTCCTATTGAGCCAGTCTGATCACAACCGCCAAGTATTTCAGACAGCTTTGGATGTATGGGAATCTATGGGCGTGATAATCGAAGACATTGACTTGCCGACTTACCCGACCGGCGCCTTGTTCACCACCATCGTAACTGTCGAAAGTGGTACGATTTTCGAACCACTTTTCGCCGACGGGCGAGCGGGCGGAATGTTTTCCTTCAATGAAGATCGCGCCGCAGGCTGGATGGCGGGCCGGATGATGCCCGCTTCAGACTACCTGACCGCCCAACGGATTCGAAGTCAGCTAACTCGAGAAGCCGACGACATTCTGTCTCGGTACGATGCCGTTATCGCACCCACGTGGCCAAATGGAGCGGGTATGCGAGAAGTGAGCGACGGGTGGCCGATCCCGGCCCGACACGAGTGGGAACCACCTGAGGACGTTGATGTTAGCACGCCTCGGTTGAATTACATCGCCAATCTTGTCGGTCACCCAGGACTGAACATCCCCTGTGGCTTCGATCCCGACGGAATGCCTCTGTGTCTGCAAATCGTCGCATCGCCCTTTGAAGACCAAAGCGCCCTTGACTTCGGAATGGCATTTCAGGAAGAGACAGACTGGCACTTGAGAAGGCCCGAATACCCTTGGCGACCCTAGAGACACCCTATAGGTCAATCCTAAGGGCTAAACTCCGCCTCTTCGACAACGCCCGTTCGATCTCCATGCACGAACGACACGTAATGCTCAGCTAAATCGTGAGCCCAGATACCTGGCATTGGCTCTAGACCTATCTCTTGGCGTGATTCTGCAACCCACCCTGGGCTTACCGCGTTCACCCTGTATCGGTCCTGAAGATCAAGAGCTGCTGCTCGAACAAACGCTTCGATTCCACCACCTACCATAGCGACAGCCGCAGCACCCGCCGTCGGACGAACGCTCAGCGTTCCACTTGTCAACGTAAACGAACCACCCGGCAGAACCGCATCGAGACCAAAACGCACCAAGTTTACCTGCCCCATAAGCTTGTTCTCAAAACTCATTCGATAGGCGTCGTCGTCGAGATCTTCCACCGAACCGAACTGGGCTACGCCAGCTGCGCACACTATCGCATCAACAGACCCGACAGCATCAATCAGCGCCCGCACCGCTCGTGGCTCCGCCAAATCAACCCTGTGGTCACCTGACGAGAACCCAGCCGCAATCACGGAGTCTCCAGCTAACTCGAGCGCGGCACCAATCGCAGACCCTACAGTTCCGGTCGCGCCCACCAGGAGCACCCTCACTTAGGAAGCCAAGCTCGCAAGACCTCTAGAGGCTGCTACCCTCAGCCGACCATGACGGGATGAACCGATTAACTCAGAGCTTCGCACCACAAAGATCCGGTCAATTGTTTCCCGAACCACCAACTACACTCGCTCTATAGTCGAGAGGCGGGTCCCGGTCCCCGAGCAGTGGCTCATAGACGTAGTCCGGACCCCTGCGACGATCGAATTCTTCATGGGCCGCATCAATCAACTCTGGAGTGGTAAACAGGTCATACATGGTAAACGCTAGTGTCTTAGCGGCGTTAATCATTCCCTTATTCCCAATACTCATGCCACCAGCAGCAACAGCCTGCCATGAATGTGCCGATGTTCCAGGGACCCAAGTTGCCGTCCCTAGGCCAGCAGTCGGGACCACCCAGGATACGTCGCCAACGTCGGTCGACCCTCCCTGCCCCACTTCAATCACCTCGAAAGGCTCTATCATCTGAGCTCGCTCCAGAGGCGGAGCGGCTCCAAAGAAGGTGCGATGTATCGCCTCAGCGAACTCGCGCTCTTCCTCGTTATACTCGACGCCCCCGACTTCATTGAGGTTATCAAACATTGCACGCGCCAAAGCCTCGTTTGGTAGCACGTTATAAATCCCGTGAATCACCTCATGCTCCATTCGCGTTTCAGTCCCCATGGCTGCAGCCTCTGCAATCTGAGTCACCCAGTCGAACATCCGCCGTGACTCTTCAGGGTCGGGATGCCGAACGTAGATGTACGACTCCGCGAAACTGGGCACCACATTAGGAGCGGACCCCCCCGACGTTACTACATAGTGAATGCGGGCAGCTGGGGTGACATGCTCTCGCATGAGATTGATCATGTAGTGGAAGGCCTCCACACCGTCCAGCGCTGAGCGCCCCCTCCAAGGAGCTCCGGCAGCGTGAGATGATCGCCCGTAAAAACGGAATTTTCCAGACTTGTTCGCAAGTGAAGATGAAGCACTGGCGCTATTAACTGAACTAGCATGCCAATGCAGCATGACATCCACATCGTCCATAAGCCCTTCACGTACCAAGTAAACCTTTCCAGCCCCACCTTCCTCAGCGGGTGTGCCATAAACACGAATTGTTCCTGGTGTCCCTGACTCATTTAGCCAATCTCGCACAGCGAGAGCTGCGGCTACTGAGCCGGTCCCGAACAAGTGATGCCCACAAGCGTGGCCGGCAATCTTACCTGGTATAGGATCAGGCGAGGAAGACCGGCTCTGATTAATCCCGGGCAAAGCGTCATATTCTCCCATAATCCCAATGATCGGACCTCCACCTCCGTATGTCGCCACAAATGCTGTCGGCATTCCTGCCACACCCGATGCGACCTCAAACCCAGCATCGCGCAACACACCCTGCAGGGTTTCAGAGGACTCGGTTTCCATGTATCCGACCTCAGCGAGATCCCAAATGTGCTGGGCCGTCGCCGCGTACTGGTCGGCGTTGGCATCGATGAGGGCCGCTAGCTGCTCCTTCACATCTTGAGCCTGAGAGGACTGCGGGAGCAGGACAATACACAAAACAGCAGCAGCGATCTTCTTCACTTCGAGAACTCCTGATTTAGCAGTTTCGCGGGGGCGAACACGGTAGTTTCAACAGCGAAACCATACAAGGTTTCATTCACAACACTTTCTGCGGCGTTCAGATTCAAGCAGCCTCCCTCTCCCCGTACTGGTCAGTATCGCTCTACATTGGTCTGTATAAGTCTACTATCCGAAATCGACCTAGTGCCATGAAGCCACTCCTCTCCTCCGCCTTCTTACTGTCCCTGCTGATGGGCGTAACCAATGCGTCTCTTACAGCTCAGTCTCCCACGGACTACGACCGTCAGATAGAGCAACTCATGAACAACCCTGCAGTCCGTACTGCCCTTGATCACATTGTCGAAACGGACGAGCAGACAATGGACGATCTCGTGACACTAACGCAGATCCCGGCCCCCCCTTTCATGGAGGAAGAAAGAGCCGAGGCCTTCCTTGAGACGATGATCGAGTTGGGTGTGGACAGCGCGTGGACAGATGAGGTCGGTAATGTGATCGGCCTACGGCGTGGGTCAGGTACGGGAGAGGTTTTGGCAGTCGCCGGGCATTTAGACACCGTTTTTCCACCTGAGACGGACGTTACCGTTCGAGTAAGTGGTGATACGATATTCGCCCCCGGAATCTCAGACGACACTCGCGGCCTAGCCACCGTGCTAGCGGTCCTCAGAGCTATGAATGAGGCCAATATACGCACTGAGGCCGACATTCTCTTCATTGGAAACGTGGGTGAAGAGGGACTGGGCGACCTGCGAGGTGTAAAGCATTTGTTCAGGGCGGGTGGCCCTAGGATCGACCACTTCATTTCCGTGGACGGGACGAGTCCTAACGGTATAACCCACATGGGCCTGGGCTCTCACAGGTACCGAGTGACGTTCAGGGGACCGGGAGGACACTCATGGGGAGCATTCGGCTTGGCAAATCCAGCTCACGCAATGGGCCGCGCAATACGTTACTTCCAAGATGGAGCAGCCCCATACACCGCGAATGCACCATACCGGACTAGCTATAACGTGGGAAGGATGGGGGGTGGCACATCCGTCAACTCAGTCCCATTCGAATCATGGATGGAAATCGACATGCGCTCGGAAGGAGACGAGACGCTTGAGGCCGTCGATGCCATACTCCAAGGCGCGGTGCAGCGAGCTCTTGCAGAGGAGAACGCTCTGCGCACGCGAGGAGAAGCGCTCACCGTCGATGTCGATATGATAGGAGATCGACCGTCAGGAGAGATAGCATTAGACCATCCATTCGTGGAGCAAGCGACGGCTGTAACCAACGCACTCGGTCTGTTCCCGGGCTATGCCCGATCGTCGACCGACTCCAATATTCCAATCTCGCTAGGCATTCCAGCTATCACGATCGGTGGTGGTGGCCAAGGATTCGGTGGGCACTCACTAGACGAGTGGTTCCGCAACGAAGACGGAGCGCTCGGTGTGCAGAGGGTCATGCTCATTGTGCTCGCTCAGGTCGGGCTGGCACAGATGAGTTAAGCCAAGATTCGCGGAAAGCTCATGAGCCCAGGCTAAGCGGTCTCGGGCCAAAGTGGTGAGTCACTTCAATCATCTTTCTAAACCGAACACATTAAGGACATTGCTATGTTTGAGATCCTATCTCGAAGACGACTTCTTCGCGGTGCCGCAGGTGCTTCGTTAGCATCGCTCGTCCCAAGTTCAGCAAAAGCTCAGCAAGGCCGACTCGAAGCGCTCTGGCAAGTAAGTCCAGAGGCAAGACTTACCGAACTGGGGATTGAGCTTCACACGCCTCCTCCTCCAGTAGCCACATACGTCGGTACTCACATCGTTGGAAGCATGCTATATGTAGCGGGGCACACACCTCGGATGCCCGATGCATCTCCGGGACATCAAGGAATCGTAGGCAAAGACCTCACGATCGAAGAGGGTAGGGCAGCGGCACGTCAATGCGGCATCAACATACTGGCCACTATGAGGGCAAGGATCGGGAGTCTTGACCGTGTCGCGAGACTCGTCCGCACATTCGGCATGGTGAATGCGGTCCCCGGATTCTCGCAGCAACCCGAAGTCATAAACGGCTTCAGTGATCTGATGGTCGACATCTTCGGTAAAGAGGCTGGCACAGGCACCCGCGCCGCCGTCGGTATGGGATCCCTGCCGGGTAACATGGCGGCAGAAGTCGAGACTTTCTGGGAACTCAGAGACTGACGACCAGATCGACCTCGGTATTTTCAGGTTCCAGCTTCTTCTATCAGGTCCCTGGAGGGCGAAGCTCGTTCCACCTACCAATGAAGCCAATGGCTGCTGCGACCATTGAGGTCGCCTCAATCCGCCCCCTCCGAGTTGTTGCCTCTCTTGGATGACGAACACCCCAAACTCCATCTGAAGTCATTTCAATAGCCGAGGTTCCTTTTCCTGTGACCTCGTCCTTTAGCCCTTCAGCCAAAAAGAGCGTCAGGGCAGTCGGGTCACCTGCCAGCACTTCGGGAAGCATTGCTTCCAGGTGAGGCAGAAGAAATACATCTGGTTGTTCTGCGGCCTCTATATCCACGAGTTCCGGGGTTAAGTACATCGACATCGATGTCTCACCAGTCCCGCCATGTCGGTCCAAGACTGGAGGGCCCGGGTCCATCGGTCGCTCAAGAACCGGTAGGAACGGGCCAAGGACAGAACGAAGGTCAACGGCGATACCTGCAGTTTCTTGATTAATACGATCCACTATGAACCGAGTTGTTGCTGTATTCCCGCCGTGAGCATTCAACATCAAGAACCTTTTGAACCCGTGACGGATTAAGCTCTTCACTGACTCGACATAGACTTCTTGAATCAAGGTTGAAGGAAGCGTCACCGTTCCCTCAAAACCCATATGATATGGAGACTGTCCTGGGAAAAGGATGGGTGCCACAAGCACATCGGCCTTTTGGGAAATGAGCTTCGCGAGCTCAAGTCCATTTAGATAGTCTGTACCTATAGGGAGATGGTGCCCGTGCTGCTCAAGAGCAGCGACTGGGATGATCACCATATCGGAACGGGTCAGGAACTCCTGAACCTCCGGACGGGTCATATGCGGGAGATAGTTCTTCACCTTTTCGATACTTGGCAGAGGACTTTCAGGGGGCAGAAGCTCCTGAGCATCCACCGAGTACCACGGAAAAAGCAGAACCGGAGCCGCAGCGATTAAGCGGAGACCTCGACACTTCATGGCTGATCAGTCCCTAGTATTCTGGCTGAAATCCCTGGCCGGTCGATCCTTTCACCACGCAAATACACGTCAATAATTCCTCTAGTGTTTGTGATGTCATCTAATGGGTTGGCCTCAAGCACTATGAAATCCGCACTTTTTCCTTGGGCAATCAGCCCCGTTTCATCGAGTCCCATAACCGCCGCAGCCGCGCTGGTCGCTGCAACCAGAACATCAGAGGGACTGAGTCCGGCCCGGACCATGTCTTCAAGTTCCTGGTGCGCAGTCCATGAATTACCCCCATCAGTACCGAAGGCAACTCGGATCCCCTCTTGGTGCAAGCGCACAAGGTTCCGGGCTTGAATCCCGAACGCCTGCGAAGCTTGGTCACTGAACGACGTCGGATTTGATTCCATCTGAGCAATCCGCTCCGCTGACACAGTCCCTGCAGTCCAGGACATGTCACCTACGGGGAGGCCCGGCCCCGGCAAGTTCGGAATTAAGACAACCTCCGGACGTTCCCTCCACATCTCAATCACCTCATCATCGACATCTACATCCCGGATCCCATGGGCAAAAACATCTACACCTGCTTCAAGGAGTCCTTTTGCGTCCTCTAGTCTAAATACATGAGCTGTTACTGGGATGCCATAACCGTGGGCCTCATCAATAATCGCGCTATAAAGTGCAGGAGACAGCCGCTGGTATTGTCCCCCGCGACTGTCCACCCAGATCTTCACTATGTCGACCTCTTGCGCCGCTAGCTCCTGCACCGCCGCGCGGGCCTCTTCCTCGCTTGTGACCCAGTGAGGAACTTCGCTACGCCCTGGCTCAGGAGCCGTAATCCCTCGACCTGCCGACAGAGAACGGGCTCCATCCTGTATAAGCTCTGACCGCATCTCAAGTCCAGTGGCGCCCTCATCAAGTCCAAAACTGAACGTTGCACCTGTCCCATAGTAAGCGGCCTGCTGAAGCTCAAGTACGCGAGCTTCTCGCTCAGAAGGAAGATGGAAATGCGCATTGTTCAGCGTTGGCATCACCGTCTTTCCCGAGAGGTCGACCCTGGACCCGACCGCTGAGCCATCTATATCTGACGAAGGCCCAACCTCTACAAAGGTACCGTTGTGCACGATCAGGGTCGCTTCTTCTATCACAGTACCGTCACCTGTTATCACACGGACACCCTCATACGCGACTGCATCTGACATGTCAGACCCGCCACAAGCCGTGGCTACCAGCAGTATCAAGAACATGAATGAAGTGCGGAAAAAGAGGCAGCCGAGACGGGGCGTTGAGCAGTTCATAGCAGAGTCACTCCAGCGTATAAGGATCCATCAGGGCTACTGCACAAACTTCCGACCAGCAAGTACCCACACTACCTGTATCCCATCAAAGCCCTAGAATATGAACACCGTTATAGCGGACGACTCCCCTTCGAGTGGCAACATGATCATACCAATTCTCTCGACGCCTGCTCGGTCAATCGCACTGACCGGACTAGCTGCACTGGCGCTGACCAACGCACTTACCGCCCAAGCGGTGCTACATCCTGAACCGCACCTTCAGTCCAAGTACCATGACTTTCGAGTAGTCGAAGTAGCCGACGGGCTAATCAATCCTCACTCACTCGTCTTCACGCCGGACGGTGACTTACTTGTGACCGAGCGCCCCGGACGGCTTCGGATCATCCGAGATGATGTTCTGCTGACCGACTCGGTTCAGGGGCTTCCTGACATTATCGCGTTAGGAAGAGGAGCTCGTGCTATGAATGGCCTCGAGCAAGCTGGACTCCGCGATGTAAGACTAGACCCTGAATTCGAACATAATCGTCTCCTGTACCTGAGCTATGTCAAACCGGGTCCAGACTCACTCGGTACCCTAGCCGTTGCGCGAGGACGCTATGAAGACGAACGGCTATACGATCTTGAAGAGATCTTCCATGCCAAGGCGAACGGTAACGGAAGTGAGCGCAGTTCAATGTGGGGTGGTCGTATCGCACTGGACAAAGAGGGCTACATATATGTAACGCTTGGAGATCGGCAGTGGCCATCGTCAGGCGACCTATGGACCCATCCAGCTCAGAGCCTAACCAATCACAATGGAACGACTGTCCGTCTTTATGCAGACGGTCGAGTCCCCAACGATAACCCTCTAGTAGGCCGAGAAAATGCGCTTCCAGAAATCTGGACATGGGGACACCGCAATGCCCAAGGCATAGCTATTCATCCGGAAACAGGCGATGTCTGGTCTAACGAACATGGCCCCCAAGGCGGTGACGAGGTCAACCTCCTCCGAAGTGGCTCAAACTACGGTTGGCCCGTCGTAGGCTATGGTGTGAACTACCGAACGGGTCTAGCAATCCATCACGGGACACAGCAAGACGGCATGGATGATCCAGCTCATGTCTGGGTGCCATCCATAGGAGTGAGCGGAATGATCTTCTACACGGGAGATGCTTTTCCGGAGTGGAAGGGTGACATGTTTGTCGGTGGAATGAGCGGAGAACGTCTTGTCCGCTTGCGGATAGAGGGACAAGAGGTCGTGAGCGAAGAGGTTATTCTCCAGGACATGGGTCGGATCCGGGAGGTCCAGCAAGGACTAGACGGCCTCATCTATCTAGCGATCGACGGCGGAACTCGTTGGGAGGATGGACCTCCAACCCAGATTCTTCGTATTGAGCCAGCAGGAATGAGATAGGGACCAAACATCAATCTTGGTCACTGAGAGTTAAGGACTAGAAAACAATCCTTCGCCCAACAATCGGCACTCCGGGGCGTGCACCTTCGACGTTTTCTCCCTCTCGCACCACGAACGATCCATTCACTAACACGTACTCCACACCGATTGAATACGACAGATCATCCTCGAACGTCGCGGTATCTATAATGCGTGATGGATCAAAGATGGTTATATCGGCGTCACTCCCAAGCTGGATCCTCCCTTTTCTCGTCATCTGCGGTGAAATCGACTCTAGCCTTTGAGCTGGCATGAGAGTCATCTTCCGGAGCCCCTCCATAAGGGAAAGAGTGCCCTCCTCTCTGACGTATCGGCCTAAAAATCTAGAGAAGGTGCCGGCACCACGTGGATGTGCCCCTAGGGCATAAGGCATCCCATCCGAGGCCACCATGGTATGAGGGGCCTTGAGCCCCATCTCAATCCAGTCCGGCTTCATCATATGAATAATTACTATCCCGCCCTCTTCCCTGTACGATCGAAAAGTCTCTTCAGTAAGCCGCTCCCCCGTATCCTGCCATTGAAGGTCCCCATAGTCGATTCTCAAGTGCTCCTGCCATCCCTCATCAAAGATGGCCGACTCTAACGAAGTTGACGCCGCAGTGTACGGGTAAACCTCTGTTGTCACGTCGACCCCAGATTCCTGGGCGCCCCGTATCAGATCAAGATTGGTTCCAATCTCCCAGAGGCTAGAGCTGTTGAGATGGACAATGTGCAGAGGAGCACCCGTCGAAGCGGCATTGGCTACCACTTCTTGAATCGCATCGATGCCCATCGACCGAACGTGAGTATAAATGGTGAACTGCTCTCGCCCGGCGTATTCAAAGACCCTATAGATCTCATCCCTGCTGGCACCCGGGTAGTACTGATGAGCCATCCCAATACCCAACGCTCCCGCGTCCATGCCATCCTTTATACGCTCAAACAATTGTGGATAGAGGGTTCTATCGAGCTCGTCATAGTTGCCCTGAGAGAAAACTCGCCCGAGTTCCCTTAACTGAGCCCCGGTCGGCTCCGAGTCGATGCTCGCCAAGGTTGTCCGGACTTCCTCGGCATACTCAGGCATCACTGCCGTCCTGGCAGCGCCGTGACCGATCGTTGCTCCAAAATTTAGGATCGCGTCACCCTCGCGCTCATTGAGGAAAATTCTGAGATCAGAGACACCTGACTCTAACTCAAGGGCTGTCGTGACACCGTCACGTGCCTGGAA
>CETM01078124.1_pt1 | contig 11254 bp, 10 predicted proteins | sample 361451 | NCBI WGS metagenome assembly CETM01 (sample SAMEA2622690, study PRJEB7988) | marine metagenome | isolation source: saline water (ENVO:00002010), including
CGACGCCAACACCTCGTAGCCAGCGGCGATCCCCGGGTGCTTTCGCGCAGCGGCCAGTTCGGGCATCGGATCACCGGGCACCGACGCCATCACCATCACACCTCGTTCCAACGCTTCCCGCAAAGCCACCAAAACCGCTCGACTAAGCAGAATCTGGTCCTCAATGTAGATGTACTCCCGCGCACCTGAAAAAGCCGAAAGGTACTGCTCCCTAACCGCGTTCTCTCCGTTGGGAAGGGCGTCGTACAGACCCGGCAGGACGCTCCGTTGGACCTGAGCGGTCGCGAGCCCTGAATCGGCCGGGACCTCATCAACCGGCCTCCGGCTGAGATCGTTCGTCCCTCCGTCAGGCCACGAACCAAGTGGACGATTCTGCTCGGAAGCACCATTCCAGCGAAGAACGAAGTTGTCGTGAACGTCTGCGAGGCACGGCCCACGGAGCCGACAGTGCACGTCGTGGATATTCGAATAACGCTCCCCAGGTAGATACCCCAGCGACGGATCAGGTTGTTCGTGGCCTGGACCGGCCATTGACCCCCGCGTGATGTTGATGCCCCCCACAAATGCCACGGCCTCCGGCATTCCGGCGTCGATCATCCAGACTTTCTGGTGCTGGCAGTTCTGACCCACCGCATCCCACCGCACCTGCCAACTGGCAGACCGATCTGCCAGCAGTCGGGCTGAGCTCTCGTCCCCGGGGAACACGTCGTTGGCGCCTACCCCATGCCCCTCCGGGTGCCAAACCAAAACACGCACGTCGAGTCCATCTTCTGAAGCCGAGTCCATTAGTTCGAGGAAGGTGCCGCGCCCACCCGGAAAATGTGCCTCCGTCTCGAGAAAAGCGACACAGACCCATACCGATGTGCTTGCTTTTTCAACCGCGCCAGCAATCTGGTCGAAGGCCACCGCACCGTCGATCAGCGGTTCGACCAAGTTTCCTGCTCGCACAGGGAAAACCGCCGAAGGCGGAGGAGGAAAGCGATCTAAGGCCTCGTCTATACCTAAAAGTTATACCTCAGGCTGGCGATGACCGAGGCGCAAAGCCATAAGGTTCAGTCCTATGGGTCTGGCACTGATCATCGAACATGACGAGACCGGACCGGTTGCAGTTGTTGGCGAAAGGCTTATCCACCACGGCTTTGAACTGGACACCTTTCGCGTCCTGGAAGACCGATCAGACCCGATATGCACCAAGGAGTTCCCTGATCCGAACGTCTATGACCTCGTAGTGGTGCTCGGATCCGAACGGTCTGTCTGCGACAAGGGACCTATCGAATCTTGGATCGATCGCGAGATCGACTTGGTCCAGACCGCGCACAAATCTGGAAAGCCCGTTCTGGGCCTGTGCTTCGGTGGTCAGGTACTGGCCGCTGCCCTAGGTGGCGAAGTCACCAAGCTTGAGAAACCAGAAATCGGGTGGTGTGAAATCGAGTCAGAGCACCCGGAAGTCGTCTCGCCGGGACCTTGGTTTGAATGGCACTACGACCAATTCACAGTTCCAGAAGGCTCCATCGAGATGGCCCGCTCTGAAGCCTCTTCTCAGGTCTTTCGGCTTGGTAACAGTGTCGGCACTCAGTTTCACCCCGAAATCACGCCAGAAATCATCGCCAGCTGGACGATGATTGGTGGAGACGAGCTGGCCAAATTCGATATCAGCCCGGATTCGATAATTTCTGAATCAGTTGATCGCGAAGCCGAAGCTCGTCAACAGGCCTATCGCCTAGTCGACTGGTTTCTTGACTTACCTGACGATCAATGTCCTTGAGCAGAGGGACAAAGCCCGACATCCAGATTCTGGCCAATGACATCTGGGCGGAGCGAATCCCTCACAGCGAGTTCAGTGCTCTGCGTACTCATGCCCCTGTCGCTTGGTTTGACGAGCCGGATGGGAACTCTGGTTTTTGGGCTGTCACGCGTCTGGATGACCTCGTGGCAATTCACCGAGACCACCGAACGTTCTCCTCGCAGGTTGGGGGCACCGAATTAGAAGAGTTGGAACGAGATCCTGAAGCGCGCGAAGCCCGCCGGACCATGTTGGAAACCGATCCGCCCGAGCACACGAGGATTAGAAAGCTGGTCTCGCGAAGCTTCACTCGGCGAGCTATTGCGCAATGGGAGAGCACGGCCCGAGCTCTAGTCGCAGAATCAATCGAAAGAGCCATTGACGAGCGTAAGGTCGACTTCGTCGACGCAGTTGCTCGACGTCTCCCTATCCAGATGATTAGCAAGCTCCTCGGCGTGCCCGACCGGGACGCCGAGGAATTGTTTCATTGGGCCGACTCCGTCGTGTACCACGCTGATCCCGACTTCTCGGACGTCCTATACGACAAGGACGACACGGATCCCTATCGACTGCTGCCGTTTCGGAGTCCCAACTCCTTGAAGGTCTTCGCATACGCAAAACGACTCGCCTCTGAGAAGAAGGCCAGACCCGAAGGTGACGTCATATCGATTCTCGCCGCCTCTGAGGACCTGACGCCCTTAGAACTCCAGACCTTCTTTCTCTTGTTGGTTATCGCAGGTAACGAGACCACCCGCCACAGCCTCAGTCACGGCGCCCTCGCCCTAGCTGAGTTCCCCGACCAACTTCACCGACTGCAGGAAGACCCTGGGCTGCTTGAAACGGCATCCGAAGAGATTCTTCGGTGGGCTTGCCCTCAGATCCATTTCCGGCGGACGGCTGTCTCCGATACGAATTTGGCGGGAGTGCCCATTTCTGCTGGTGACAAGGTGGTCACCTGGTACATCTCCGCGAACTACGACGAAAACGCCTTCACCGACCCATTCACGCTCGACCTGAGCAGAAATCCCAACCCCCATGTGACATTTGGGGGCGGTGGCCCGCACTTCTGCCTTGGCGCCTGGTTGGCTCGGTTGGAAGTAAGAGTCTTCTTGGACGAAGTCGCCAAGAAGATCAAACGTGTGCATCTGAACGGCGAGCCAGAGCGGATTCGTTCAAACTTCATCAACGGCTTGAAGCGCCTGCCTCTCGAATTGGAGGCGTCTCGCTAACTAGTGAGACGCCCTCTGCCAAAGACCAGACGCTCTGCAGCATCGACTAACTCACCGAGAAACTCCTCGTTTGCCGAGCCGAAGACATAGCGGTCCGGGCGGACAAGCACTGCTGCCCGGCCGTCGAGGAGAAGGTCAAGCCCGCCGTCGAGATCGACTAGATCATCAACGAGGACCGTCTTGCACCAGTTGCTGGACGGAAAGGCAACTCGGGAAAGTAGATACCAATCCGATCCACCGATGTCATCGAGCAGGATGGGAGTTCCATCGGCAACAACCCTGGGTTGACGCGCTTGGTGTCCGATCCTGTTATCGGTTCCTGCAGAGAAGAGACCTTCCATGAGTGGTGGGAGGCGCGACCAGCGATCCTGCTCATCGATATCTGGGGTAGGGAGTTCCAGCACCTGTCGAGACACGAGACGACCGGCCTCGATCGACATGGCGATACAGCTTTCGACATGGCCCCGTCGCTCCGTCTCGTAGCTATCGAGGAGCACTTCTGACGCTCCGTATCGAAGGACTGACTTTATTTTCCACGCAAGGTTGGCTGCGTCGCGAATCCCAGAGCACATCCCTTGACCGATGAATGGTGGCATCTGGTGGGCCGCATCGCCCGCCAGGAAGAAACGACCGCTCCGCCATGTTTCAGCGACCACCGCATGGAACCGGTAGGCAGCTGCTCTAACAATCTCGCCAAGACCATCAGGTATCCAAGGTCGGAGTAGTTCTCGGACTCTTCGGTGGTCTTCGAACTCCTCGTGATTCTCATCGTCCGAGAGCCGGAACTCCCACCGGTGATGACCATGGGCCGAGGGTACGTAGGTAGCTGGCCGCTCGGCATCACAAACCTGCTGGATCACTGCAGGAAGGCCTGGGTCACCGTCGATCATGAGATCCACCACGAGCCAGTACTGGTCGAAGCCCCAGTCCGTCAGACCGATACCCAGATTGCGTCGAGTGACACTCGAGGCTCCATCACAGGCAACTACGAAATCCGCGTCGACCGAGTCAAGATCGGTTACTTCTGAGCCGAGAATCAGATCGACGTGGGGAAACCTCTCCAGCCCTTCGCGAAGAACGCGATCCAATAGTGGCTGCTGAAAAACGTAATCCTCGTGCCACCCCAGAATTGGTGACCTCTCAAAGTCCTCATAGGTGAAAAGCCTCTTCCCGTCGGAGTCAACGAAGTCCATGCCTCGGCAACGCTCGACCAGTTGCGTGACTTCTTTCGAAAGACCCGCCCCTTGGAAGATCCTCATGATCTCGGCGTCGAGTTTGCACGCCCGGGGAAGCGGATACGGATCCAAAGAGGCTTCGTGAACCGATGTCTCCACTCCAGCCAACCCGAGAAGATTCGCAAGCAGGGCACCGACCGGCCCGCAACCGACTATTGCAACCTGCGGCACGTCCCTAATCGACTAGGTGCGGGGCTTCGTCATGCCAGCAGGTCGTACCCCAGGTAACGGCTAGCAAAGTGCAATCAGATAGATCTGCCGCCCCATGCCAGTGGGCCTCATCCGGTGGGGCAACAACAAGATGGCCGGGTTCAATTGCTACCGCCCCATCGGTTGACGTTCCAACCCTTGCCTTACCGGAAACAACGAAGAGGAGTTGTCCACCGGGGTGATGGTGCCAGTTCGTCACCGCACCCGAGTGAAAATGGACCAAGGCAGTGTCAGGTTCTTGGTCGCCGGGTGAGGCATGGAGCATTTCTAGCTCCACGCGTCCAGTAAATAGCCCCCCATAGCTGCTGTCTCGGTCGCCACCGGTCACGACGATCATGATGGGGTTCCGGCGACGAACCGGTTACGAATTGTGCCAATCCCCTCTATAGCGGCCTCAACGACCTGGCCATCTTGCAGATAAGTGGGTGGATCCATCGAATCGCCAACTCCACCAGTAGTTCCCGTGAAGATCAGGTCGCCTACTTCCAGAGTGACGTATCTAGATAGCCATTCGACCAGCACTGGAACAGGGAAGATGAAGTCACTGGTTCGAGCGTGTTGACGAAGTTCGCCATCGACCTTTAGGGAGATTTCGAGGTCGTCACGATCCGAAAGGCCATCCGAAGTGACAAGGACCGGACCGATGGGACCAAATCGGTCATAGCTCTTTGCCATCGAAAACTGCCGGACTGGGGGTCGGAACTGTTCGTTTCGATCACTCACATCGTTACCGACCATTAGTCCGGCAATGTGTTCCCAGGCCGAAGTTCTCGGTATTCGAACGCCAGCTCGACCAATGGCTAAGACGAGTTCCGCCTCGTAGTCGACCATCTCCAGGTCGTGCATTAACACATCGTCTTGGGGACCCGTAATACAAGTGGGGAACTTGGCCATCACGTGCGGCTCGGTCGGAATGGCTTTGTTGGCCTCCTCGGCATGGCTCCGGTAGTTGATCGCGATAGCGATGACCTTTCCCGGTCTCGGAACCGGAGGACCCAGATTGGACTCGATCAACTCGGAAGACTCGGCATCCGATTGGACTTCGGCTAACAGGGAATGGTTGCTGAGGTCGACAAGTTCCATGGGATCGCTAGAAATCCTTCCGGCCGTAGCCGACTCGATGTCGACAACTCGACCGTCGATGATCAGCGATCCTCGTCCTTCCACGTTTGCAATCTCCATGAAGCTTCCTTCCTAATTCCCGTTCCCAGCAGTTCTAAGTTTGGACAGTCCACCCGCCGTCCGGCCTTTCGAACCACATGTGCACTTGACCGGTTCCGGCTGCAGATTCGTATTCTGAATAACGGCGACCAGTCGCAATGCAGTCCTCCCCGCCTATCGCCCCGACCATCATCATGTAGTGGCCGAAGAAGCCCTCGGGGGCATAGTTCCTGTACTCAGGAAGATATTCGATTACCTGGCGATGATCGCCTTGCTGCCACCATCGGAGAACCTTCTCGTCGGCCTCACGGGCTTGCGGAGTGCGGATGTTGTCCAGGGAGGCCGATTCATGATCGGCGAACTCCCTCAATGGCCAGAATCGGTGACTTAGTCCACCAGAGGCAAGGACGATGACGCGCCTGTTGGACTCTTCGATTGCCTGCGCCAAGAGACTGCCGAACAGCAGGAAGTCCTCCGGGATTGCTGTTTGACATACCCCGACCGAAATCCATCTCTCGTCGCCTTGAAGAAATCCGAGGAGGTTGATCGTCGGATAGTGGACCGGAAGGCAGGGATCATCGCTAGCCAAGACCCATGTGTCGTCACGTTCGGCGGCAAGATCCTGGACCGCGAGAGCAAGCTCTGGATCGCCTGGCATGTCGTATGGAACCTGGGACATACCGCGCGGTAATTCGTCGGAGGTGAACTTGCCCTTTCTGCGCTCGTGGCCGGTAATCACGTGCTCGACGGTCGTGAACCAGTGTGTGTCAAAAACGATAATTGTGTCGGGCTTGAGCCGCTCGAGACACTCTGCTCGCAACCTGTGAAGGCCTTCCACAAGCGAGAAATCGTTGCCATCGTTCAGCTCTCGGCGGATCGCCTCCGGCATCACAATGGGCGGAACGTGAGAAACAACGGCAGCGCCAACGATCTCACCCATGATCGGATCCTCGTCCGGCGATTGCTACTAGCTCCTGCACGCCGTCCACACTAATCATTTGGGACCAAATGATTCAACCCGTCGTGCCGTTCTCCAAGCCGTCTAGCAGCGAGGCGACTTCGGCGACTTCGGTATCTGGGTTGATGAAGCAGAAACGAAGCACCGGTCGACCCTGCCAGGTGGTCGGCACACATACCACTGAATCATCCTCGGCTATACGAGCGGACCACTGCTGATAGTCAGCCATCTCCCAGCCCAAACGTTCAAAGAGCAGTATCGACAGATCGGGTGTCATCACCAGACGAAGGTTGGGGCGTGCACGAATTTCGTCTGCAACGGCTCGGGCAGTAGCCAAAACGGTCTCCACAGCTTCCCGGTAACGATCCGTGCCATAAGTCGCCAACGAGAACCAGAACGGAAGACCCCGAGCTCGACGACTTAGGTGAACGGCATAGTCCGCTGGATTCCACTCAGACCTGTCGACGAATTCGAGGTATTCAGCGAACTGGGAATGGGCGAAGGCCCCGTTTTTTGGTTCGCGGTAGACGAGAGCGCAGCAGTCAAAAGGCGCAAACAGCCATTTGTGCGGGTCCACCACAAATGAGTCGGCATGCTCAATGCCAGCGAAACGGTTGGCAACGGAGGGCGCAACAAGAGCCGCGGCACCATAGGCCCCATCCACATGCATCCAAAGCCCATGCTCTTGGCAGATCTCCGCGATGCCCGCGAGGTCGTCGATCACACCCGCGTTGGTAGTGCCTGCAGAGGCAACCACGCCAAAGAGTCCATCGAAATCCGACTGCTCGAGGGCACCTGCAAGGGCTTGGCCCGTCATCTGACCCTTGTCACCAACCGGAACCTCTATGACGTCGCAGTCAAGTACCCGCGCTGCTGCCCTAATGGAACTATGCACTTCGGCTGTGGCAGCAAAACTCCACCGGCGAGGAAGACGATCCGCGCAACGTGTCTTAGCCCGCTCACGGGCAGCTACCAATGCGCTCAAGTTGCCCACAGTGCCGCCAGAGACGAAACATCCGCCTGCCGTATCAGGCCAACCTGCCAGCGAGGCCAACCAATCGAGTGCTTGGTTCTCAGCAGCAATAGCGCCCGCTCCAGCATCCCAGGTACCGGAAAAAATATTTGCTGCGCTCACTGCGAAGTCGAAGACCAGAGCCGCCTCTGTTGGAGCTGCGGGAACATACGCCAGGTTCATTGGGTTGTCTTGAACTCGGCTGGCAGGAACGATCACTTCAGAAAAAAGTCTCAGCGCTTCGTCGCCACCAATCCCAGCTGGGACGACCGTTTCACCTAGGTCACCGGCCAACTCCGTTGACGAAAGGACCAGAGCTCGCTTGTCCATTCCCTTGACGAGGCGTCGCATACTCCAGTTCATGACGGACCGAATCAGTGCTTGGTCCAGCTGCCAATACCGCCTCCGAGTCACCGCTTATCGAGTTCCTCGGTGGTCTGAAGAACCTTCCGCAAAAGTCGGGCCAAGGTAGCCATTTCGTTATCGGAGAGGCCTTCGGTAACCAGCGCCTCCTGACGATTGAAGGCTGGCATGACCTCGTCGACCACCTTGATTCCCGACGGAGTGAGAACTACTTCGACACGGCGCCGGTCCTGCGGGACGGCTCTTCGCTTGACAAGACCCTTGCGCTCCAGGGTGTCAAGCACCCCGGTAAGCGTGCCGCCAGATATCCCCGCTTCATCCGCTAGTTGGCGCGACTCCTGCGAGCCCCATATCCGCAGTACAAATAGCACTGTGAAAGCGCTCCAGGAGAGTTCGTGTCGACGGAGAACGTCGCGCTCCATGTGATTTCGGACTGCTGTGGCTGCACGGAATACATTCGATACAGCTGCCAGAGACAGCAGGTCGAGGTCGAGTTCTGCCATACGGTCACGAATCAGGCGTTCAGCCTCAACAAGCTCGTCGTCGCCTACAGCAAAGGCCCGGGGCATGATCGGACACTACTATTTGGCACCGAATGATCTGCCAGACGGATTTCTTAACGGAACACTCCGGTGGCCATACTTCGGTGCGACGGCACAAAGACACTTTGAGAAGGGCATGGGCGAGGCTGAGCAATGGGAACAGAGGCATACCGAAGAATCCGAGTCCTGTGGCCAGACCACCTGAATCTGGCGCGGGGCAAGTATTTGCCTTCCCGCCTCGCAGAACGGGGAACTCGGCATTGCCTGACCGTCTTCGGTTTGGGCTACGACCGCGATATGGGACCTGTACCCGGAACGGGATTCCTCGAGGGGATGCCGGACATGGAGTGCCACTTTGACGTCTCAGAGGTAAGGCCAAGTTGGGAAGACGGCGTTGGGGTTGTCATCGGTGACCTAGAACGAAACGGCGCTGCCGTGCCACTCGCACCGAGAACCGTGCTTCGCAACGCAGTCGGCGCCTGGGAGTCGATGGGCTTCAAACCAAAGGTCGGAATCGAACTTGAGGCCTACCTCATGGAACCGGACCCTGACGGGGGCTGGCGTCCCTACAACGCACCTGGCTCCATGGTCTACGGCACAGGGGTGCGCAACGACCCCCAGGGGATTGTGCAGGCCATCGACCAGACCGCCGACCAACTCGGCTTCAGGGTCGAGTCCGTCAACGGAGAGTTCGACATGGGCCAGTTTGAGATGACCCTCGAGTTCGACGACGCAATGCGATGCGCCGACGAGGTTTTCCTCTTCCGGGCTATGGCCATGGAGGTGGCGGCCCAGAAAGGGCACCTGCTCACCTTCCTGCCCCGGCCGATTCCCGAGTGTGGGGGTAACGGCCTCCATGTAAACCTGAGCCTCCAGGACGCGTCGGGCAGCAACGCCATGCTCGACTCGTCCAATCCCGACGGGCTCTCGGCGATCGCCAAGTCCTGCATCGCCGGGCAACTCCACCACATGGCCGCCATGACGGCGCTTTGCGCTCCAACGGCCAACTCCTACAAGCGCCTGCTACCGGGGCAGATCGCCGGCTACTGGAAGAACTGGGGCTACGACCACCGGTGCGCCACGGTCCGCGTCAACCCGGAACGCGATGCATCGACCCGCCTCGAAAACCGCATGCCCGACGGAGCGGCCAGCGCCCACATGGCCATCGCTTCCGTGCTGACAGCCTCTCGCCTCGGCGTGGAGCAGGACCTCCCATGCCCGGACGCTGAGACCGGGGATGCCCTCGAGACTGCCTGCACGGAGGAACACACACCGGACCACCTCGGGGCCGCTCTCGACGCCCTGCGGACCGACCGGGACTTCGCCGAGGCAATCGGTCCGGAGATGGTGGACCAGTACCTGGCAGTCAAGGACACCGAGTGGCAAAAGTACCTGACCGCAAACGGTAGCTGGGAGGAGACGATCGACCGGTTCACGGATTGGGAAAAACAGACCTACCTCCCCTACCTCTGATGGCCGAGGGGCGGCATCCGACCCTGGGCATCGGCGATTCAGTCACCCTCGGAGATCTAGAAGCCGATCCGGACCCGATCCTGGCCCGAATGCGAGCAGAGGAACCCGTCTGCTTCGTCCCAGCACTGGACATGTGGTTGGTCACCAAGTGGGACGACCTCATGCACATGGAGGAGCGCCCCGAGATCTTCACCGCCAACACCGAGCCGTCCTTTCTGGCGCGGGCGTTGGGACCCAACATGTTGACCAAGGACAGGCCAGAGGCTTCCCGGACGCGCGACGCCATGCTCCCCGCCTTCCAAGCTGGCGGGGTGGCCGGCCGCTTCGCCTCGGAGCACCTAGTCCAGATGGCCGACCGGCTGATCGACGGGTTTGTGGAGGATGGCGAGGGCGACGTCATGGCGTCCTATGCCGGCCCCCTTTCCGCCGGCTCTCTGGCAGCCGCACTGGGGCTCGACTCCCACGGCTGGGAACAAGTCTGGCAGTGGTGCAAAGGCCTCTGCTCGGACATAGCAAACTTCGAGAACGATCCGGAACTGACTGCCCTCGGAGATCGGGCACGCGAGACCCTCGGCCGGGCGATCGATCGGAGGATCGACGAGATCACCGAAGGTGGCGAAGGGTTGTCCGCTATCGCCCACTTCATCGCTGCAGAAACCGAGGATGGGCCACTAGACCGGGCAGAAATCGTAAACAACGTCCGCCTGATGATTAGCGGTGGGATCAACGAGCCGCGAGACGGGATTGGCCTCGTGGTCGGCACCGTGCTCGCCGACCAGCAGTTGCTTGACGAACTGGTTGCGGAACCCTTGCTGTGGCGCAAGTGCGTCGAAGAGGTGTTCCGACTGCACTCCCCGGTGGGGACAATCACTCGACAGGCCACCTGCGACACCACGCTGCGCGGTAAGACCATCCCGGCCGGATCACTGGTCGCAGGGGTCATCCGGTCGGCGAACCTTGACGAAGAACGCTGGTCCAACCCCGGGCAATTCGACCTCCACCGCTCCGAGGGAGGCCACGCCGCGTTCGCAACTGGTGAGCACCGGTGTCTGGGTGAGTGGCTGGGGCGGCAGGTGGTCAGGGTCGGCTCGCTGCGACTCATGGACCGTCTCGCCAGCCTCCAACTGCAGTCGGACCGACCCATCACGTTACAAGGATTCGAGTTCCGCGGTCCCGCCGAACTCCCGTGCAGGTGGGACCGACCATGAAACTGCCCCGAGTGGTTTTCGTCACCGGTGCGGCCTCCGGCATCGGACGATCCGTGGCGATGCGACTCGCATCCGAGGGG
>CETM01000412.1_pt1 | contig 11246 bp, 6 predicted proteins | sample 361451 | NCBI WGS metagenome assembly CETM01 (sample SAMEA2622690, study PRJEB7988) | marine metagenome | isolation source: saline water (ENVO:00002010), including
TGATGAAATTCTGGATTTATCCAATCAAAAGTTCTTGTCTTTAATTGCTTAAATTTATCGAGGTCATAACTATAATCTTGAATGTTAGTTTTTAATCTTTGATCAGAAAGAGATCCTATACTTGTATCTGTGGCTGTTAAATTTCCATTAGGTGCAATATCAAAACGATGAGTCATAGTACCACTTGCTGATTTAGTCCAGAATTGTAAATCACCATCTGCAATTGATGGACTGGTATCACCATCACCACGACACATAATAGCAGCAGTTCTCCAATTAAATTCGGTTGCACCACTCGCAGCAGTAGCGTCAGAAGAACCAAAGTCTATAGAACCATGATAACCTTGTGCTCCAGTTTGTTTTGCATCAGTTGCAATTAATAATCTTGCACAATCTTGATTACCAATAGGTTGTCCATTTGTTGATGTATAAACCATCAACTGTCTATTATCAGCAGGGAATTCGTTTGGTTGGTGTGTAGTTGATCCAATATCATCAGAAATTAATACCCTACCATTTGATTTGATAAGTATTCCTTTTCCATTAGTAGTAGTTACAGCAGCACTACTATCAAAAATAGGTCCAATATGAATATCTCTATTATGATTACCAATTACAAGAGCAGAATCTCCACTTGTACTCATCACTGCTTCAGTAATTGCTAGTATTGGTTTATCATTTCCTTGATCATTATATCTTGTCGCATATAAAATATTTTCAGCAAGAGCATCGTGCTGAACATGAAGTCTTCCATTTATATTACTTACCTCATTTACACCAACTTTACCTACTGAGTTGATAAGCATTTTTGTAGCACCATCAACTTGAAGTCTTATATCACTATTTGCATGTTCTGCTCCAGTATCAGAACTTATCTTAAGAGATACTCCATTCTGTTCTATTGATGACCTTGCACTATTATCTTTTAAATTAATACCAGCACCAGAATCAGAACTTTGGAATGTTGCACAAGTGTTTGATGTACCAGAATCAACTGTTAATTTACCAGCAGATGATGTAGTTCCTACTCTAATCTCACCATCAAAGTAATTAGGAACATTAGTAGTAATATAAACTCCATAAGGATTATTTAATCCTGTAGTCTTATCATAATTACCATAGAATAGAAAACACTTACCACCACCTTGTGTTACCTCATTATCATTATCAATATTAGCCCAAACACCCATAATATCAGTTGCTGTTCCAGCACCACTTCCAGCAGATAAATTCACACGGCCTCTGACAGCAACCATATCAGTTACAGTTCCAGAAGAACCAGTAGTATTTTGAACTACACCATAAACACCGTACATATTATTTAAAGTACCAGCATTATTCTTTTGTCCAAATCCATACACAGAGAAGAAATTAGATGTAGTTCCACTTGTAGCACTATGCATCAAGTCAGAACCTACTCCTCTTACATCATCATAATCACCAGATACTTCTACATCACTATAGATATTCCAAAGTCTAGTTTCATTTGATGTATCACCACCCGTATTATTACCGTGAAAATCACAAAAAATAGATCCTCTTTCTCTATCACTAGTAGTAGTTCCACCATCATCATCATCCATATCAATATTAATAGCCCATGCGTGATCTACATCAGCACCACCACTAATAGCACCATGAAGATAAAGAATTTCGTGATTAGTTGCAGTTAATTGAACTTCATTTGACCCACCAATCTGAACATGTCCACTTGCGTCGATGCGAACTCTTTCTGTTACTACATGAGTTGAACCGTTTGATTTATTTGACTCTGTTCCAAATGCAATATAACCAGCAGGATTTAATCTAATTTGTGCTGCACCAGTTGTACTATTAGTTGCATAACTCTTCCACTGTGCATTTGTATCACGATAACCATTTGATGTCAGACAAGTTTCATAACCACCCATATGGGTTAAGTTACCCAAACCATTCAATTCAATAAATGTATTACCTTGTGACCAAAAATCTGCTGGTGTACTCTGCATTAATTGTCCAGTCAGTAGAATACTACCATCTACATGAAGTTTTTGTGTTGTATTAGTAATTCCAATACCAACATCGCCAAGTAAATGTCCACCACCAGAAGATTTTAAAAAACCAATTTGAATTGCAGAGTTTCCAGTAACCTTTGCTGCTGCATCAGAACAAAAATTCCAAGTTCCACCTGTTCCATAACCTGAAGAATCACTATGCCAAATATGATCTATATTACTACCACTTGCACCATTGCTGTCCCAGTTAGAGACCAACATACTATTTTGAAAATTAATATTTCCTCTAACATCCAATTTTGCTTCTGGTATTGCACTTCCAATACCAATAAAACCTGTTGATGTGATGCGAAGTCTTTCTTGTTGAGAATTATTTTGAAGAGTGTTTAAAGTTAAAGCTACATCTCTTCCAGCATTAGTAGAAAAATCCGCATTTTCTTTTATAGCACGAAGACCAGTGACAGCATTACCTCTACTATCTGGACTCAGATAGAATGCTGCAGTTTGAGTAGTAGTATCCCCATTATCAGTATTCCACAACCTGATCTGAGTTTCTGCTCCATCCTTATTCTCTCTAACATCTAAAATTGAGTTTGGATCACCATATCCACCAATAGCAACTTTACCATTTGATTTGATGCGAACTGTTTCAGATGTCCCGATTAAAACGGAATTATCTATATGATTTAAATTAATTGCCATTTTTCTTTAGGAATAAGTTAGTTCAGTAGTTTCTATGTTAGCGATCCACCTAATAGTTGTAGATGCTTGACCAGTCACAGTAACCACTAATGAACCAGATGTATTTGCAGTTACAGCCACATCCCATGCAGATGCACCACTATCGTATGCAATACGATTTTTAACAACATTACCAACTATTGCAGTTGATGCAGCATTTGCACCTCTTTTAATTAGGCCCTCAAACTTCCACATCGAAGTATTACCACCACTACCAACAGCACCAACTACAGTCATTGTAAAACCATAAGCACTATTATTTGGTAAAGTTATTGATCTAATAGTATCTGGCCCAGTACCAGCAGTACCTATTGTTGTGGCAGTTGCATTAGTAGTCTGTCCTTTATAATGTGTTATAGATGATTGCTCTCCACCATTACTACCTATAGCAGTACTAGCATTAGCACCAAAAATAATAGATCCTCTCCAACGTGATTTTGCTCTATGTCCAATTATAGTTGAATAAGAGTCATCACATGTATTATAAGTACCACCAAGAATACATGCACCTCCACCACCAATTGTATTTAAATATCCACCACCAATAAAAGAGTTTCCACCATTAGAAATCGTACAATCCTGTCCTCCAACAATAGTGGAATAAGGATAACCTGATACTCTATTTCTTTTACCACCACAAATAACAGCACCTTCACCACTTGCTACTTGGTTAGCATTATTTCTAGGAGCAGTTTGTAAATCTACTGCATAATCACCACGTTTATTACCACCAGAAGTCGCATTATCAGGTAATTGTGCTAAGATTGCACCTGTTCCTTTTGGTTGGAAGACAGCATCTATATTTGATGCTGAACCAGTTGCAATAAATCTATTTGCACTTACTGTATTATTTGGACTTGAAGTATTTTCCGATTCAGTAAAATATGTAAGACCTGCTATTGTACTCCAACTTACAGAACCACCTGAACCACCACTTGTTAATACCTGTCCTGATGATCCATAGTTTGCACCTGCAATACCAATTTGTCCTGATGATCCAATGCGAATTTTTTCACTTGAGGTATGTTGAAATCTAAAGGATTGATCGCTATGATTAAACAGAAATATACCACGATTTGTTGCAGTCGTATCACCAAATTTAATTCTTGATATTGATGTTGCTCCTGTCAAGAAACTCATGCCAACATTGGTAGCAGATTCTAATATCAATTGATTTGCATCAGTTGCAGCCGTTACAGAACCAGCATTTCCACCATATACGTGCAAATTTCCATCTGGAATTGTAGTATCGATACCAACTTTACCTGCTCCGTCAATATTTAAAGCTCTTCCTCCAGTACCCGTTCTAATATATAAAGAACTTCCTTCACATCCTACAGCAACATGACCTACACCTGAAGTTGTATTATCCACAAATGCAATTTGAGATCTTATATCTGTTGACCTCGCAACAATAGGTGTGTTACTTGCACCTCCTTGAACAACTAAAGCATACTCAGGAGCATCAGATCCTATTCCAACATTACCATCTGACGTGATACGGACTCTTTCACTACCACCTGTCTCTGCTGTAATTGTATCAGCAGCAGGGAATCTTATCTTTGTATTCGTGTCTCCAATATGAGTTATAGAATCATCTATATGAACACCTACTCTTGCTGTTACTATACCTACTGAATCTACATTTATTACATCTTCATATGTTAATGCACCACTTACTGTTAATGCTCCACCAACTTTAACATCTCCATTAAATGTTGTAATCCCAGTAGCCTTAAAATTTCTTGCTGTTATATCACCAGTTGTAATATGATCATTTGCAGTAAGTGTTACATTACCTGATCTTCCATAGAAACCACTTACGTCATTTGTACTTGCACCTGCAAATCCAATATGTCTTGCTTGTATTTCATCATTTGAAGCTGGTGCTGCAGTAAATTGTAATATTGAATCGATTAATGTATATGATCTTGCTGTATTTTTATCACTAGGATGTTGAACTACACCATTAATAGATACGATAACACTTTCATTATTTGCAGGTATAGTTGATAATGTAAACTCTGTAGTACTTCCATCACCTGTAAAATTATCTACTTCATTATCTCTAAGATCAAAATTCTCAATAGTATTTGCAATTATACTACCCCAAAATACATCATTTACTGTAGGTGCAGTTTTAAATACAATCTTATGACTATCTGCTATAGCAAATCCTTCAGTAAAACTTAGATAATCTAAATTTGGTTTTTGTAATACATTATTAATCGTAACATTTAACTGAGTTGCATTATTTAATCTAGCAGATACACCACTACTATATGTAATTTTAAATTTTGTATTTACACCATCGAAAGCAGCATTAAATGTATGTGATGATCCTGTTCCTACTGCTGTTAAATTAATAACTGTATTATTATTTGCGTTTACTAAACTTGTTGCTAACTTAAAAGTATTTTTAGTATCGTATGAAATATAATATGCTGTACCAGTTGTAAGTCCACCAATATTCCCACCACCACCATTAGTATATGTTACTCTCTGACCCTGAATAAATCTATGTTCTGGGATTCTTATAGTATCATCTGCAACAGAAACCACACTTGTTGCAGATCCATCAAAAGTCTCAGTATAAGATGATATATCATCCAATACTTTAAAATTATTTACATGATCACCAACATTGTGACTATTACCAATATATGGCATTGATTCTTAGTACTTCTTTGTTTTTATTTATAATCTAACGTCAAGTTGATAATTCAACAATAGTTCCTGTTGTATTATCTTTGATATGCAATAATCTATTATTATCAATATTATCAGTAAATATAATATTTGATGTATTAAATCCTGTAAAGTTATTTGAATCTATAATATTAATTATTTCAGATGGAGTTCCAATAATTGTTGAAACTCCTGAAATATTAATAGTATCATAAGTTTCGGTTAATTCTAATAAAGAATTGGCAGTTTCATTTTCTGAAGTTATTGAAGTATTCATTTTTAAGAGAAGTCCAGATTAAATGCACTATTTCCATAATAAGGGAGGAATGACCACATACCACCACCGATAAACCAACCAGGAGTATGTATCAAAGGAGGAAGTTTGGATGATACATCCATTAAATCAAAAGTTTTAGCATATGTTTTACTACTAATATCCCAAGCAGTACTTAAAGTATAACTTTTAAAAGTAGCATTATAACTATTAGATGTACATGTAAGTACTTGTGTGCCATCAGGACTAATATGAATATGTGTATTACTAGTATCATAACCACTTTGAGACCTTGTAAAAGATGCAGTAGAAAGATCAAAGGCAGTTCCTAGAGTCCATTGATATATGGTACTAGATTTAGCAATGTAGATATATTTACCATCATCAGATACGGTTGCACATTGCATACTAGATGGACCACCACCAGATGTTATATCAAGATCATTATTTGCATCTGATACTGTACTCAAATCAAATCCAGTAGAAAAATTATATTGTTTCACTTCTTTATTTGCAGACTCCACCCATAACATTCTTGTTCCACCAGAATTAAATTTAAAAGCTTTTGGTCCCCAACTAGTATTTGCAAGGCTTTGAGTTACACTGCCACTATTAGTAACTGTTGTTATATCATATGCAGTTCCTACATTTAAACTTTGTATATTTGTTCCTGTCGTATGATAAATTTTAGTACCATCGGAATTCCATTCAGGTTTACCCTGTGTAGAATTTAGCTTATTACTTTTATTTTTTGGATGAACAAAGTTAGTATATCCAGATTCACTATTGACATATACTCTATCATAAGCATCACCATCAATAGACCAAGCACTATTGGGTTTGTGTTGTGTAATTGTTTCATCACTTTTTCCAATGAAATAATATTTTGATCCATCAGAACTCCATTGTATATTACATCCAGGAAAATCAAACGTCTGAGTAGTACCATAATATGTTTTATTAGTAACTGAAGGAGTACCAGCACTTGTAATATCCCAAGCCGTTGATAATGTCCATCTTGCTAGATACGTATTTCCTGCGTTTGATACATAACAATACGTTCCATCAGATTTAAAAGATACACCTCGCAAATATCCATTACTAAAACCACTCCAAGTACTATTATTTTTCTGAGAATAACTAAGAGTAGAAAGATCCCATGCAGTAGATAGATTATATTCCAGAATAGCATTACCACTACTACCGTTACTTTCAACTATGTAAAGTTTTGTACCATCAGGCTTAAAATTAAAACTATAAACATTTTGAGAGGTATTTGAAGAAAAATCATAACTATCTGAAGCAGCACTCATACTTGTAATATCCCAAGCAGAAGATAAAGTATATGCTCTCATTACTTCATTATCTGCATAAAATAGTTTTGTACCATCCGATTTAAAATAAAGTCCATATGCTGTACCACTAGGACTGTTAAGTGCTGAAGAAACTGAATTATAACTACAAGTGTCTATATCATATGCACTCATATTATGCCTTCTCACTTTTTCATCACTACTCAAAACATAAAATGCAGTACCATCTGGTTTTAAGAAAAAACCTCTGGTATTAGAATCAACTTGAGAATGAAAATTATAATGAGGAGATTTACCACTAAAAGATGCAGTATCTAAATCAAACGGCCATCCACTATCTACAGGACCACTAGGAGGTTTACGAACTAAAGTACTAGCAGATCCACCACCTAGACCAGGAAGAGTCAGTAATGGACCTTCCTTCTTATGAAAATCATTACCTATCATTATGCAAAGTTAGTAAAGTTACCAAATACTGTGAACGTTGCATTCGCAGTTTTCATTATTGTCATAGAATATACATCCGTTCCACTACCAGTTGCAGCAGATGGTGCTGAACCACCTGCCCATTTTACAGTTATTGTTGATCCATCAACCTTAAATGCTGTCATATAATTAGATGTACTATTATTTGCAGAATACATCGTCATAGTAGTTGTTTCACCAATAGACATTAAACTATTAAGAGTTGTAGATCCATCTCCTTGTACATTAAATGTCCATGAACCTGCAGCATTAGTTGATCCATACCATATCATACCATAAGTAAGAACACTGTGGGTGTAATTGGATTGAATCCCACCACCAGTATCATTATGGAATTTCTCTGCTAATACACCAGGACCTATAGTTAATCCTTTAGCAGTTACAATACCAACAAAATCTGCACCTCCAGTCAAACTAAGTTGTGAACCACTTGATGGAATTGTATTTGATGTATTAGTAACCGTAAGTCCAATACCAGGTACTCTAAAAGTTTGTATTGTGCGTGAAGCATCTTGTCCACCAATAGTGCATTCTCTATCAACACCAGTAGAACTTGATCTCGACCAAGCTCCTAGAATAATATTATAATCTCCAGTTTCAAGATTATTACCTGCAGTATAGCCAAATAAAGAATTATTAGTTCCTGAAGTTATTTCTGCTCCAGCTGAAGCACCCAATGCAGCGTTATATCCATCTCCAGTATCTTTTGCAAGAGCACCTTTTCCGACTGCAGTACCCAAATCACCATCAGCTACTTTTAATGCTTCAAATCCAACCGCAGTATTACTTTCAGTTGTAGCTACTGTCTTCAGAGCATCATAGCCAAATGAAGTATTTTGATCCCCTGAAGTAATTGCTGTTCCTGAATTATATCCAAAGAGAGTATTTTTTATTGCCGAAGTTCCACTGAAACTGTCACCAGCATTAGTACCACCTAATGTATTGCCTTGTGCATCGGAAGTAACACCACCTGCTATACCAGTTAATGCTGAACCATCACCTGCAAATGATGTTGCTGTTAATCTTCCACTAGATGAATTAAATGCAAGGTTAGATCCAGTCTTTGGTGGTAGATTTCCCGTTGCAGCAGTAACAAATGTTGGGAAACAAGTTGTATCTGAAGATTCATCAGCAACTGTAATATTAGTAGCAGTAGTAGCAGTCGTAGCTAAAGTGGCAGTAGAAGCAGTACCAGTTATTGCACCTGCTGCTGCAATCGCACCTGCAAAGTATGATGTACCACCAGTTACTTTAAGACCTGCTCTTGCTGTTACAATACCTACTGAATCTACATTCGTTACATCTTCATATGTTAATATACCACCTACACTTAAATTACCAGCAACTGTAGCAACTCCAGAAACATTTATATGACTAAAAGTTGTAGTTGCTGTTGTATTAACTCCTGCTAAAGTTCCTCCAACAATATTACAACCAGTAATATCTAAATTATCACCAGATGCAAGTTCTTGTATCTGGTTAGCACTCGTATTTAGTATTAACGGAATTCTATCTGCCATTATAATTAGAAACCTTTGTTTTTATTTATGCTAGATTAAAAGCGATAGGATGAACTGTTCCAGAACGATCTGTGACTGCCATTGACCTTCCATGTAAATCCATTAAATGAGCACCTGATCTTCTAGCAATAGTTAAAGATTTTAATGGAGTAGCATTAGTAGTAGAAAGTACTACACAAAAAAAGTTTGCACCTGCTCTTGGGGCAGATGCAAAATTTATCTGATTTTCAACAATAGTAAATGATGCAATGGGTTCTTGTATTACACCACCTAAAGATACTAATAATGTATATGGATTAATAGCATAAAATGCATCACCACCCAAAGTTAAATTAAATGTAGTGGTACTAGTATTAAACTGAGAACTAATGTCATCAAGTTTAATAAAAGCACCTGAAGTTTGTTGGCGACCAATTAATGCCATTGATTATTACATTGCTTTCTAGTATTTAGTTTATTCTGTAGCAGGAGTTTCAACATCAGGTGTTACTACCTCAGTTGCTTCTCCACCTTCTGCTCCCTCTTCTTCAGTTGGAAGTTTCACGCCAAGACCATCTAGATACTCTGCAATTCCCTGAAGTTTCATAAGCATTTCTCTTTTAGATTTTGCTTGTCCTTCTAATGAATTAATTTCAGAAACAAGTGTATTTGATTGTTCTGCTACTTGCTTTAAATGATTCTGTTGTTCAGTTGCCATTTTATATAAAAATTTTTAGTGACTTTATTATATAGTAAGTTTTTTTATTTGTCAACTGTTCGGTTATTATGATCTTTATTAAGGTTTTGTAGGCCAAACAATATTATCAGGATCAGATTGATTTGTAATGTCACGCAATGCCTGACGATATGTTTTCCATTTATGAGGACTTAAGTGCAGCAACTTCTGATTTAAGAGTTTCAATCTCAGCAATTGCTTCTTGTAATGCTGCTGTTAATAAAGGAGTCAATTTTGCATAATCCATTTGTTGTGGTTCAATATCTCCTTTTGTTATTCCCCTTTGAGAATCATCTTCTAATGCAACAGCATCTTTAGTTCCTGTAACTGCACCAGGCACAACTGTTTGAACTTCATGAGCAAAGAAACCTTGATCTATTTTACTAGGAGTTTCTTTAAAGTTAAATGTATATGGTTTAAGTTGTTTTATTTTTTCAATACCATTAGTTATTGCTACTTCATTCTCTTTCAATCTATAATCAGATGAAGTATTGTAAGCAATTACAGTTCCATCAGTTTGAACCTTACCTCTTTCTGTACCATTATAAAGATAAGAAACTACAGTACCAGTTGATGAATTTCTTCCAACGTACATTGGAACATTTAATCCTCTAACAAACATTGAGTAAGAACCACCATAAAGTTCAATACCAGTAGTACCTCCACTCCCAAAATTACTCGATTTACCAATTACTACATTACCATCTGATTTGACGGTAAGTATTGAACTCATCCAGTAGGATGATGGTGCCTGTGGATCATTTTTGAATGTATATGCAGAACCATTTCTAACATAAAAATCTAATTGACCACTACCATAAGTTCCTTGAGAATTAGGATTGGACATCGTAATCCAAGCACTTGCTCCGTGACTTCCATTTAGTGATGGATCTCTACTACTAAAATTAATATACGAGGTATGTTTTTCTCCATTACTATTATCTGCAGTACCTGAAATAGAAATTCCACTTGCTGTATATCCTGATGCATTATTACCAGATCTGTAGTTGGCAGCAAAACTGTAAGTATTATCTGTTAATCCATCTTGTTTTACTACTAATTTTGCATTGGGATTAGTATCGTTGATACCAACATTACCTGTTGATAAGATACTAAGTCTTTCTTTAGAAGAAGCATCATCATCTATAAATCTAAGACGATCATTAGCAATAATTGTCCATTCACCTTGATTATTTTTCAACTTTATACCAGCATTTCCAGCACCAGTATTTTGTGCATAGAAATAAGTATTAGATGTATTAGCAGAGTTATATAAATGTACTTGACTTGTTGAGAATTTTGCAGTTCCAGCTGCTTCGATGCGAAGTTTTTCTACCCAACTTCCACTAGCTTTAGTTCTAAATCCAAGTAGTCCATCACCTGCATTTTGGATACGCCAAAGATCTGCATAATCATCACCTTCATCTGATTCAAATTCTAATACAGATCCACCTGATTCTCCTGCTTTTATTTTTACGAAAGCATCACCAGTATTAGCAGTGTTCATAACAAGGA
>CETM01182889.1_pt1 | contig 11234 bp, 8 predicted proteins | sample 361451 | NCBI WGS metagenome assembly CETM01 (sample SAMEA2622690, study PRJEB7988) | marine metagenome | isolation source: saline water (ENVO:00002010), including
TCATACTGAAATCATAAAGAATTTATTTGAATTGATTCCATTAGATAGAGTCATCGTTGTTCCGAATGGAATACCTCCGCACAAGCAAGTTTCTGTTAGTTCAGAAGAAAGACTTAGGATGGTTTCTGCGGCCTTTAAAGATATTGATAAGGTGTTAATCGATGATAGGGAAATAAGAAAAAAAGATCCTTCCTATGCAATATCCACTTTAAAACAGTTGATTGAAGAAAATTTAAACCATTCCCTAGTTTGGATCATGGGTTCAGATGCTTTTTCTGAAATTGATAGCTGGCACAAATGGGAAGAATTTATAAAAATGGTAAATATAATTGTAATGGTGCGACCTAATCATGAAATACCTAAAGATAGTGAAGCTTATAAACTCTTATCAAAGAGCCACACAATTGATAAAGGTTCCTTAAACTCAGGTAGAGAAAAGATCTATTTATTACGAATTAGACCAATAGAAATTTCTTCAACCGATATAAGAAATAAGATTAATAAAAGAAAAGACGTTTCAGAATTCCTTTTAGAAGAGGTGAATGAACTTATAGCTAAAAGGAACTTATATCAATAAATAATGACTATATCCTTAAAGAATAAAATAATTGAGAGTTTAGAAGATATTAAGGCAGTAAATCCTGTAGCTATAAATGTTAAGAAGATAAGTTCCTTAACTGATTTCATGATAATCGCTTCGGGGACTTCCATAAGGCATATAACAGCTATAAGTGAAAAAGTGATAGACGGATTAAATAAAAATAAAATTAAAGATGTCAAAGTTGAAGGACAAGGTGGGGATGATTGGGTTCTTGTAGATGCGGGAGATGTAATTATTCATCTGATGTCTTCTGAAGCTAGAGAGTTTTATGATTTAGAGAGTTTGTGGGATCCTGATTTGTGATGTTAATTAATATTGTTTGCATAGAGTCCAGTAGACCTAGCTGGACTAAGCAAGCCTTTGATTCTTATCAATCTAAATTTAATAAATCTATAAATATTAATTTGAAGGGATGTAAGCCCATTCCAAGAAATAAAAATTATGATGTAGATAGAGTAATTAGACGTGAGAGTGAGATCCTTTTATCTAATACCAAGAAAGAAGATATAGTTATAAGCTTAGATAAACATGGTAAAAGTTTGGATACTTTGAAATTAAAGGACTATTTTGAGAACTGGCTGTCTTCTTCTAAAGATATTTCTTTTCTAGTGGGTGGGCCAGATGGATTAAGCTCTGATTGTGTAGAGCAAAGTCATTTATGCTGGTCATTATCAGATCTAACTTTTCCTCATTCATTGGTGCCAATATTAATTATCGAACAAGTTTATAGAGTCTGGTCTATAACACAAAACCATCCTTACCACAGATAGTTATGGAAACAGATCAAAGTCTTAACAATAGAAGAAATGATTTAAAAAGATTAAAGCGAAGATCGAGTTTTCTATTCTTTTTAGTCTTTTTATTAATGGTTGTTGGTTTATCCAAGATTTTCAAACTTACTGTTATTGATAGACAAGAATATTTCACTGAGTCAGAAAAAAACAGAATTATTAATGTTCCGATATACCCTGCAAGGGGATTGATTAAATTATCTAGTGGTGACATTGTTGCTGAGAACATAGTTACTCATGAATTATTTATCAAAGAATCATTATTTGATCAATCTACGGATGAAATAAATGATTTAAAAGAGATACTTTCTGAGCCAAGGATCAAAGTCCAGAATAACAATACAGCAATTATTAATGGATCTGATGAAATAATTTTATTTTCTTATCTTAGCCCAGAGCAGTTAGCTAAATATCAGCTGAATAAAGAAAGGTGGCCTTCTATAAGTTTGAAAACTCAACTAAGACGATTCCTTCCTCATAAGAATGTGTTTTCTCATGTTATTGGACATCTAGGGGAAGTTACAAGAGAAGAAGTAAGACAAAATAGAGATATCAGATATCAGCCGGGCTCTTATTTAGGAAAGGTTGGCCTTGAAAAAAAATATGAATCCGAAATGAGAGGAAAAAGAGGGGTTCGGACTATTGAAGTTGATGTTTTTGGCAATCAAATAAGAGAGCTTGGAAGGTCTTTACCTGAAAGGCCTTTAAATTTATCTTTATCATTAAATTTAAATTTGCAAACCTTAGCCAAGCAAGAATTATTTGGTCGAAGGGGCGCAATAATTGCTATTGATCCTAATACTGGCTTTATCAAAGCTCTTGTTAGCTCTCCTGATTACAATCCAAACGTATTTAATAAAACAGAAAAAGGTTCCCCTTACCCTGAAGAGAAGCACAAAGATTCGCCGTTGTTTAATAGAGCAATATCAGGATCCTATCCTCCTGCTTCAACCATTAAACCTTTCTTAGGGCTGTTAGGTTTAGAAGAGAAGGTTATTGAAGAAAGCACAGTAATTATTGATGAGGGAGTTTTTCAGATTAATGATGAAGGCAGAAAGTATAGAGGTTGGAAAGAAGAAGGTCATGGGGAGGTGAATCTTCATAAGGCAATAGTTGAATCTTCAGATGTTTATTTTTATGAACTAGCTTCCAAGCTAACCATCGATAAAATATCTAATTTTTTACATTTATTTGATTTTGGTAAAAATACTGGCATAGATCTTATAAATGAATCTTCAGGTGTATTACCAGATAGAAATTGGAAGCTTGGCAATATAGGAGAGTCTTGGTTTATTGGAGATACAGTAAACATGGGAATAGGCCAAGGGTACATCACTGTTACCCCTGTTCAGCTCGCTTCATCTGTTTCAGCCATTGCAACTAAAGGTAAGATATTCAGACCCAAATTAGTTGAACGTATAGGAGATCAAGTTATTAAACCTGAACTTTTATTCTCGATTGAATTAAATAAAAAGGAAAATTGGGAAGTTATAGAAAAATCAATGATTTCAGTTATTAACTCTTGGAATGGGACGGCACACAACTTATATACGGAAGGTGACATAACAATTGCTGGAAAGACGGGGACAGCTCAAATTAAGAGCTTGATTGATCAAGAGTTAACAGTGAAAGAAGAATATAAAGGTATTCGTGAAATAGAAAAGAACAGAGACCATGCTTTATTTGTTAGTTATGGTCCATTACCCAGTCCAAATTTAACCGTAGTTGTTATTGTCGAAAACGGAGAGTCAGGTAGTTCTGTTGCCGCACCTATTGCTTTGAAATTAATACAAAAATATCAAAAGGAAATTCTTAAAGATGTCTAAGAGAGCTCCTCTTGATTATGAAATCAATAACCCTTTAAGAAATAAAAGATATTCGCTTTCTAAGGTACTTAAAGACCTGCCTTTATTTATATCTCTTTTAGTAGTTCTCTGGTTTGGCTTATTTATGCTTTACAGTGCTAGCGGACAGTCAATTGGGATGGTAACCAGACAACTAATTTATATTTTTATAGGCTTATTTTTGATGTTAGTTGTTGCCCAGTTAAAACCTGAATCATATAAGAATATACTAATGAATTCTTACTGGTTTGGTTTATTGTTATTGGTCTATGTATTAGTTAACCCAGCAGATGGTTATGCAACAAGCAGATGGATTGATTTAGGAATTTTTAGCTTCCAACCTTCAGAAGTAATTAGATTGCTTTTACCTTTATCTTTAGTGGCTTACTTGTGCAGGAAAGAAGCTAGCCCTAGAACAGCAGATTGGTTTATTACTACTATAGCTGCTTTTATATGTTTTTACTTAGTATCTAGACAACCTGACTTAGGAACCGGTCTCATAGTTTTTGTTTCAGGGTTAATACCTATATTTCTTGCAGGATTACCTTATAGAATTTTATTAGGGTATTTAATTGGATTAACTGTCGTAACTCCTTATATCTGGTCTAATTTATTATTAGAATACCAAAGACAAAGGATATTAACTCTTTTAAACCCTGAAGCGGATCCACTAGGGACAGGATGGAATATAAATCAATCTCAAACTGCTATTGGGTCAGGAGGATTAACTGGAAAAGGCTATCTAGAAGGAACGCAGAGTCAGTTAGACTTTATTCCCGAAAGCCACTCCGATTTTATTTTTTCTGTTATAGCTGAAGAACTTGGTTTAATAGGGATATTAGCTTTGTTTATTTTGTATGGGTATATTATTTGGAGAGTATTTAGAATTGGTTATAACTCTCAAACTAATTTTGAGCGAATTACTTGCAGTTCTTTAGGTTTTATCTTTCTTTTATTTATTTTAATTAATGTATTAATGGTTATAGGGTATAATTCCAGTAGTGGGAGTGCCATTGCCTTTGATCAGTCAAGGAGGCACTTCGATAATGGTGCATTTACTCGCTTTTGGAGTTATTTTATCAATGAAAAAGGTTGCTACATGAGAATTAAGAAATCAATCCTATTAGCCACACTAACTATGTTCGGTTTAGAGATTTCATCGAACGAGAGTTTTGATTACTCATCAAGAGAAGATGTAAAAGAATATGTTGAAGAAATATCTGCTAAGCATGGATTCGATAGAAGTCAGCTTTCTAAGCTCTTAAGCAGTGCTGTTTATCAAGAAAAAGTAGTAAGAATAATGGACAGGCAGCCAGAAGGAACAATGACTTGGTCTAAATATAAGGAAATGATGGTTTCAGAATCTAGGATATCTGCTGGTGAAGAATTCATAAATTTATATAAAAAAGATTTAAAGAAAGCTGAAGATCTTTATGGAGTACCTGCTGAAATTATAGCTTCTATAATTGGTATAGAAACTCGTTACGGGAGAATAACAGGTAATATAAGAGTATTAGATTCTTTGATGACCCTTTCATTTAATTATCCAAGGAGATCAAATTTTTTTAAGGTTCAACTAGAAGAATTCTTGCTACTGAGTAGGGAAGAGGGATTTAATCCTGAATCTTTGGAAGGTTCAATTGCAGGAGCAATGGGATATGGTCAATTTATGCCGGATAGCTATAGAAAGTATGCTGTAGATTTTGATTCAGACGGTATTAGAGATATTTTAACAAATCCGGTAGATGCTATAGGTAGCGTAGCTAATTTCTTAAGTAAGAAGGGTAAATGGAAACCTAATACGCCGATAGCAATTAAAGCCCAAAGTATTTCAAATGGAAAAATTTTTAAGTCTCAATTTAAACCTTATATGACATTAATTGAACTAAATGAAATAGGCCTCTTGCCGGAGGAAAAAATATCAGGGAATTTAAAATTTGTCCCTATATCTCTAGAACTAGATGAAGGCTATGAACATTGGTTGGGTTTTGACAATTATTATTCATTATCAAGATACAATAGAAGTAAGTTATACGTTATGGCTGTTATAGAATTTAGTCGGTCATTATCGATATATTTATAGTTGGAATATTTATTATGTTTAAGAATTTTAACTTTCTCAAAGTAGCAACTTTAGCTTTCCTGTCTTTATCAATATTGGCAGAGGAAAGCTTTATTCCTGACCACCCTGCATTGAATGCAACAAATTATATCTTGATGGACTCTATCTCAGGAAGAGTATTGGCAGAGAAGGATGCTGATGAACGAATAGAACCAGCAAGCATAACTAAGATTATGACTGGATATGTTGCTGCTGATCAGGCTGAAAAAGGTTTTGTAAGTTTATCTGATGAAGTTCTTATAAGTGAGAATTGTTGGAGAAAGCAAGGTTCTAAAATGTTTATAAGAGAAGGAACTAGGGTTTCAATGTCGGACCTAATGAAGGGCATGGTTATACAATCAGGAAATGACGCTAGTTGTGCTATTGCTGAACACGTAGCAGTATCTGAAGAGGGTTTTGTTCAATTAATGAATTTATATGCTCAAGAGATGGGCTTAGCCAATACGCAATTCAAAAATGAAAGCGGGTGGCCTGATCCTGATCATTATTCCTCAGCAAGAGATCTAGCTATTCTTTCAACAAATCTAATTAACAAATTTCCTGAGCATTACGCTCTTTATAAAGAAAAGTATTTTACTTTTAATGAAATTAAACAAAGAAATAGAAATAGCCTTTTATGGCAGGATGATTCTATAGATGGAATAAAAACCGGTCATACTGAAAGTGCAGGATACTGTTTGGTTTCTTCTGGTGTAAGAAATGATACGAGGTTAATCGCAGTAACAATAAGAAGTTCTTCAGAAAAAGCCAGGTTAACAGATAACAGAAGACTTTTAGATTACGGATTTAGATATTTTAGAACCAAAAAAATTCTTAATAGCAACTTTTCTTTATTAACGGAACAAGTCTGGGGTGGAGAAGAAGAACAAGTTAATCTTTCTTCTGCAGAAGATCTATATCTAACTCTTTCGCCTAGAGATTTTCAAAGAGTAGAGCCAAAAATCTCTTTAAATGACTATTTACAAGCTCCCATTAATAAGGGTCAAGTAGTTGGAAAAATTGATCTTCTTTTAGACGGAGAATCATTGGCTAGTGTAGATGCTGTAGCTATGGAAGAAGTTAACCCATTAGGTTTTTTTGGTAGAGCATGGTCAAACATTAAACTTCTTACATACAGATTCTTGATAGAAGAATAACTGGCAACTTTATGTGGACTTATTTGAATGGAGAATTTGTTTCTAAAGACGAAGTAAGGATTTCTCCCTTCGACAGAGGTTTTTTATTTGGAGATAGCGTTTATGAAGTTATTCCTTCGTACAATAATAAACTTTTCTTATTCGATGAACATTTAGAAAGACTAAAAAACTCTCTATCAATAACAAACATACCAATTCCTCATTCTATGAAAGATTTAGAGTTATCGATAATGGAATTAATAAATAAGAATAAATTTTTAAATCAAGCTATCTATATACAGATAACAAGAGGAGTAGATCCTATAAGATCACATGTTGCTGATAGCAAAACTTTACCTACGGTATTTATTACTTCAACAGAATTGGAAATAAATCCATATAGAGAAAACCCTGAAAAGAAGGGACTTCAAGTAAGTCTAGAAAAGGATATACGATGGAAGAGATGCGATGTAAAGGCAACAACTTTGCTACCAAATATTATCCCCTTTCACGGTAGAGAGAAATCAAATATCGACGAAATATTATTTCATGATGGACATAAAATAAATGAAGGATCTAAGTCCAATGTGTTCTTTGTTTTTGAGGACTTAATTGTTACTCCACCCAAGGAACAGAATATATTATTAGGCATAACTAGGAATTATTTTTTGAATAGATTACCAGAAGAAGGATTTAACATCTTAGAAAAAGAAGTAAAAGTAGAAGATTTGAGTAAGGCTAATGAGATTTGGGTTACAAGCTCAACGAAAGAGATACAACCTATTAACAAGGTTGATAATGTTGTTTTGCCTAGAAAAGAATTCAAAGAGTATTATTGGTACAAAGCCTTAAAGGTCTTGGAAGAAGACTTAAAAGGTGATTGCTAGGTCTCTAATTGCCTGCCAAGGATTTTTTGACGAGAGTCCTTTAATTGATGCATCTATTTCAGCAATTTCTAATAGGTATAGTTTTAATTTACTTTTTGAGAGTTGATTTACTCTGTTAGTCAGGGTTTCTAGGTAATGCTTCGGCCCCCAAATATTCTTAGTTGAGCTATCCTCCATAACCCTATATAAGTTATTAATTTCCTTTGTAAGAGCCCATAAAATAAGAGTTGGTTGAGTGCCTTCTGATTTTAGGGATTCTATAATTTTAAAAGTTCTAACTTTATTTCCTGAAACAAATGCATTGGACAGGTCAAATATCCCAAATTTTGAGGCATTTGATATGCTAGCTTTCATTTCTTGTAAACCAATCTCTTTATCTGGGTAAAGTAAAGATAGTTTAATAATCTCTTGAGTAGCTGCTAAAAGGTTACCTTCAGTTTTTTCTGAAAGTAATATCGCAGCTTCATTCTTTATTTTAATATTAGAGACTTCCGCTTGGTTTTGAATCCATTTAGGCATCGAATTAAGAGGAATGGGGCTTTCAACAATCATTACACCAGCTTTTTCTAGCGCTTTGGCCCATGCCGAAGCCTGTGATTTTTTGTCTAGACTTTCAGCAGAGACTATTAATAATTTATTTGGGTCAGGTTTTAAAGAATATTCTTTGAGCACTTTAGAGCCTTTATTTCCTGGACCTGAGCCTATTAATTTAATTTCAACTATTTTTTTTGAACCAAACAAATCTAAATTTTCATTATTAGAATCTAAGAAAGTCCAATCTGAATCTTTTGAGATTACATACGTATTTTTTTCATCAAAATTAGAATTCTTTGCTGCTAAGAGAATTTTGTCTGTTAATGAAGATAGTTGTATTGATTCCTCTGCAAAAAATATATAAATAGGTTTGAGCTCTTTTTGCACTAAGTTCATAAGATCTTTAGAGTTGGTCTTCATTACTTTATCAATGCTAAATGAAATTCCATATTCCTAATTGCTTCATATATAAAGGTTTTTATCAGGATTTTCTCTTCTCTTTCCATGGCTAGCAGGTCTGATTGATTAAAACTTAAATAATTTGTAGATTTGAAAGTATTCTGTTTAATTGTTTTGTTTTTATCGACAAGTTCATAAGAGATAGAATAGTCCAGCCTTACTTGTGTTGTTCTGGCACCTGCTCCTAAAGCTCCCGAAAATTTATTCAATTCATGCAACTTTATTTTAATAACCAGTTTATTATCGTTATTTATTTCTTTGACTCTAAAGATAGTATTGCCTTTAGTCTTTAATTGAGAAATTAGCTCTAAATTAAGCTCCGAGTTATCTGATAGAAGTATTAGTTCCTTTTGGAATAATTCATTTGAACCATCTCTAAGAGAATAACTGCAAGATGATATAAATAGCATGGATATAAAAAGCCAAGAAAATATGATTTTTTTCAAGAGCTTCATAAAACTATATTTATTAGCTTCCTAGGAACGTAAATCAGTTTCTTTATTTTTGAATCAGAAACATATTTTTTAATTTTTTCATCATCTAGAGCCATGATTTTTATATCTTCTTCCTCTGAATCAGAATTTACGTTGATTTCTGATCTTAATTTTCCGTTTACTTGAATTACTATTTTAATAACATCTTCTTCAAGCATCTCTTCTTTTGCTTCAGGCCATTTGGCATCTACAACGAGACCATCTAGGTTTAATTCCCACCATAAATGTTGCGATAAGTGTGGGGTTATAGGTGAAAGCATTAGAATGATTGCTTTTATGGCTTCATCGGCTACTTTTCTTTTGTTGTTATCAGCATCTTTATTTAAAAATTCTTTAGGTATAGCATTGGATAATTCCATGATAGCCGCAATTGCTGTATTAAAGCTGTGCCTTCTTAGAAGATCATCCTTAACCTTCTTCAAGGTTTGATGAGTTTTTAATCTAAGCGTCTTTATTTCAAGGTCTTTTGATTTAATTTCAGAGGATTCAGGAATTTCAGCATTTATATGATCATGAACAAGTTTCCAAATTCTATTAATGAATCTGTAAGCACCTTGAACTCCTTGGTCAGACCACTCAAGTGATTGGTCAGGAGGTGCGGCAAACATTACAAACAATCTAACGGTATCCGCTCCATACTTCTGGATTAAGCTTTCTGGATCAACTGTATTGCCTTTAGATTTAGACATTTTGGAGCCATCTTTTAATACCATTCCTTGACAAAGCAAGTTTTTAAAAGGCTCATCTCCTTCAACGATTCCTAGATCTCTTAAACATCTAAAAAAGAATCTTGAATAAAGAAGATGAAGAACAGCGTGTTCTATACCACCAATATACTGGTCTACAGGAAGCCAATATTTAGCTCTATCATCCAACATAGAGTTTTCGTTATCAAAACTTGCAAATCTTGCGTAGTACCATGAAGACTCGAAGAAAGTATCAAAAGTATCAGTTTCTCTTTTAAAAGATTTCCCATCTTGTTCAATATTTATAAAATCTTTCATATCTTTCAAAGGAGAATTAACACCTTTAAATTCAACTTTTAATGGGAGTTTTACAGGAAGGTCTTTTGCAGGAACATAACCTTCTTCATCTTTTAGGATAGGAATTGGTGATCCCCAATACCTTTGCCTTGATACGCCCCAGTCTCTTAATCTGAAATTAGTAGATAATTTTCCGCAATTAAGCTCTTTGGCTTTTTTTTCAATTGCTGTAAAAGCCTCTTTAAAAGATAGTCCATTAAACTCATCTGAGTTAATTAAATTATTCTTTTCAAGAATAGCTTTTTTGGTTATGTCATCTTCTTTATTTCCTTCTATTACCTGTTTTATAGGTAGTTTATATTTTTTAGCAAATTCATAATCTCTTTGGTCATGACCAGGTACTGCCATAAGAGCGCCTGATCCGTAATCACTTAAAACGAAGTTAGCAATCCATATAGGAAGCTCTTCTTTTGTAAAAGGGTGTATGGCTTTGAATCGAGTTTCTATTCCTTTTTTTTCCTGCTTAGCTAAATCTGCTTCAGCTGTTTTAACTTTATTAAGCTCATTTATAAAATTTTTAACTTCATTACTTTCTTTTGCCATTTCTAAGCTTAAAAAATGAGAAGAAGAAATAGCTATAAAGGATGCACCCATTATGGTGTCAGGCCTAGTAGTAAAAATATCTATCAGTTTTTCTGACCCTTCAATTGCAAAGTTAAATTCCATGCCTTCAGATTTACCTATCCAATTTCTTTGTTGAATTCTCACTTGTTCAGGCCAGCCTACAAGCTTATCAGTCCCTTCGAGTAATTCTTCAGCGTAATCTGTAATCTTCAGAAACCATTGTTGAAGGGTCTTTTTTTCAACATCTGCTCCAGATCTCCATCCTTTACCATCAATAACCTGTTCATTTGCTAGGACTGTTTGATCAATAGGATCCCAATTTACTTCTGCCTCTGTCTGATAAGCCAATCCTTTTTCTACCAATTTTAAGAAAAACCATTGTTCCCATTTATAATAGCTCTCATCTGAGGTAGAAAACTCCCTTTTCCAATCATATGCAAAACCCATTCTAGAAAGTTGGGTTTTCATGTTTTTTATATTCTCCTGCGTCCATTCTGAAGGTTGAATTTCATTTTTTATAGCAGCATTTTCAGCAGGCAAACCAAATGCATCCCAGCCCATTGGCTGCAAAACATTCTTACCTAGCATTCTTTGAAATCTGCTTATTACATCTCCAATGGTGTAGTTTCTAACATGACCCATGTGAATAGATCCACTAGGGTATGGAAACATGCTTAAACAGAAATACTTTTCTTTGTTCGGATCTTCTGTAACTGAGAAGGTCTCATGTTCGTTCCAGTATGATTGTATTTTTTCTTCTATCTTGGCAGGGTCATAAGG
>CETM01025414.1_pt1 | contig 11231 bp, 12 predicted proteins | sample 361451 | NCBI WGS metagenome assembly CETM01 (sample SAMEA2622690, study PRJEB7988) | marine metagenome | isolation source: saline water (ENVO:00002010), including
GGATTTCTTCCTAGAATTGTATATCTACCTTTTATTTTACCTTTTTCAACTGACTCAAATATAAAGCTATTTTTCTCAATTAAAAAGTTATTAATTAAATTTTCAGTCTCCTTATTCCCATTGGATTTAATTGTGTGGAATAAAATTTGATTTTTTTTATTTTTGTGATTTCTTTTAAATTCAGAAATTGTTTTATTAAGCATTATCTAAAATTATTTTTTAATCTCTCTATAGTATTTTGAAATACTTTAATTTCATATTTGTCGCTTAGGTAAACATCATAGCTCGAGTAAAGTGTATCTCTAATCTCATTATTAGATTTTAACAAATAATTTTTTAAATCATTTTCTTGAATTTGTTTGTCATCATTAATTTTTTTAATATATGCTAAATATATATTATCCAAACCATCGTTTACTAGAACAAATGAATTTTCTGGCAATGAATAAATTAGTTTAATTGAATCAATTGAAAATTTGCTATTGTCATTTACTGAACTTATTAAAAGATCTTGAACATTGTTTGTAGAAGAATATTTTTTTAAATCCTCATATTTTAAATTTTTACTCTCAATGTCCTCTATGAGTTTTGTATTATAATCAAATCTAAACCTATTTTTAAGACTTAAATTGATTTCCTCTTTAAATTGATTTGAACTTATATCTGGTAATTTATTTTCAATTTTATTTATTTTAAATAAAAGATAATGATCATTATTATCAATTAAATGTACTTGATCTAGTCTATTCTTTTTTGAGTAAATTAATTCAAATTTTTCATCATATGGATAATAATTTTCAATTATTTGAAGTTGTAGGTCATACTGCTTTACAATTAATTCTATTTCATCACTATTAAGAATTTTATTATCTATATCATCAATTATCTTAAAAAACTCATCATTATATTCGTCAGCACCTAATAAATTCTGCGGTGTTATTTTTACATAACTAAAATCTATAAAATCTTTTTTAAACTTTTCTTCATTTGAGCTAATGTATTCTTTTATCTCATTTAAACTAAAATCCTTTTTATAATTATCTTCTAAATTTACAAAATTAATTTCAATGTCTTTATTTTCTTCGCTAAATTTTCTATTAACTAAAAATTTAGGAATTACCAATCCACCATTAATATAATTAAATAAAACTTTTTGTAGTTCATTTGATTTTAAGACGTTTTCAAATTGAGCAGCAGAAAGATTATTTTCTAATAAAAACTTTTCATATTTAGTTCTAGAAAAATTATTTTTATCATCAAAAAATTTTTTATTTTTAATGATTTTTTCTTTTAATGTTTTATCTGAAAATTTAAGATTAAGATTTTCAATCTCCATTTTCATTAATTCTTGAGATACCAGCTGGCTTAGCAATTCTTCAAAAATATTTTTATCTAGATTTTCTCTTATAAAATTTTCGTTTAGGCCAGTCTCATTTACGTGGTTAATAAAATCTGTTACAGAAATTGTATTATTATTAATTTTTGCAACATTATTAGTATTGCCTTTTGTAAAGACATCTCCCATACCCCAGAATACAAATGGTATTGCTATTAGAGCTACAATTACCCACGAAATTTTAGAGTTTGAAAGGCTTTTAAATTTACTAATCATACAAAAAAATCTTTATTTATTGATTTTTTAAAAAACAAATCTATAGATTAAAATATCGATGATGACAAATAATATATACTTTATTGCAAATTGGAAAATGTATGGAAGTACGTCATCTCTTAGCACTTTAAATAAATTAATTAATTTAAGTAAATTAAAAAAATACAAAAAAGCTAAAATTATATATTTTCCACCCTTTACGCTAATTCATAATTTTATTCATAAATTTAAAAATTCAAAAGTTTCTGTAGGTGGACAAAATTGTCATGAAGTGGAAAATTATGGATCTTTTACAGGTTCTGTGAGTCCAAAAATGTTAAAAGATCTTGGTTGTGAATATGTTATTTTAGGCCATTCAGAGAATAGAATAAGTGGTGAGACTGATGAAGAAATAAATAGAAAAATTCTCTCAGCTTTGAATAAAAATTTAAAAGTTATTTTTTGTATCGGTGAAACTTTGAAAGAAAAAAGAAAAAAAATTACTTTTTCAGTTTTAAGTAGACAAATAAACAAAGGTCTTAAAAATATTAAAAATCTAAATAGTATTTTAATTGCTTATGAGCCTGTTTGGTCTATTGGCACAGGAGTTATTCCTAAAGATAAAGAATTGGAGTTTAATGTTGCTCAGATAAAAAAAATCATATCTAGAAAAACCAAAATTGAATTGCCTATACTTTATGGTGGCTCAGTTAATAATAAAAATATATCTTTTCTTAAAAATATAACTGGTATAAGAGGTTTTTTGATAGGATCTGCCTCCCAAAGTTCAAAAAAATTTATTGATATAATAAAAAAAACAATTAATTAGTTTCCATGGAAAATACTCTACTAGTTATAAATATTATTTTGGCAGCGATTTTAGTAGTTTTAGTGCTTATCCAAAAATCAGAAGGGGGTGCACTTGGAATAGGAATATCTCAGGATAACTTTATGTTTTCAAGATCAGCAGGTAATTTCTTAACAAAATCAACCGCAGTTATTGCCACATTATTTATCGTTTGCAGCCTGTCTTTAACTATAATTTCAAGAGGAGAACTTGAGCCAGAACGTTCAGTTTTGGATAAAATAGAGGTAAATCAAGAGGAGACTCCTAAAATTCCCGAAAATAATAATTAATACTTTGAAATTATTTAATATCGGTCTATAACATAATTCCATGGCGCGATATATTTTTGTCACTGGCGGCGTGGTTTCATCTCTAGGAAAAGGTTTATCGTCAGCATCGCTAGCGTATTTATTACAATCAAGAGGTTTTAAAGTCAGATTAAGAAAACTTGATCCTTATTTAAATGTTGATCCTGGTACAATGAGTCCATTTCAGCATGGTGAAGTCTTTGTTACCGATGATGGGGCTGAAACAGATTTAGATCTAGGTCATTACGAAAGATTTTCTGGGGTTACTGCAAAGAAAACAGATAATATTACAACAGGTAAAATTTATAATGACGTATTGGGAAAAGAAAGAAAGGGAAAATATCTTGGAAAAACAGTACAAGTTATTCCTCACATTACAGATAGAATAAAACAATTTATTAAACATGACACTTCAAAAGAAGACTTTGTAATTTGTGAAATTGGAGGAATTGTCGGCGACATTGAAAGTTTACCTTTTGTAGAAGCAATAAGACAGTTTGCAAATGATGTTGGTAAAAAAAATGCACTATTTATTCATTTAACTTTAGTTCCATATTTAAAAGCATCAGATGAAATTAAAACTAAACCAACACAACATTCTGTTAAAGAATTAAGAAGTATAGGTATACAACCTGATATTATTATTTGTAGATCTGAAAGATCAATACCATTAGAACATAGAAAGAAAATATCTTTATTTTGTAATGTAGATATTAAAAATGTAATAGAGACAGTCGATGTTAAAACAATATATGAAGCACCCATTAGTTTCGCAAATGAGAAATTAGATATTCAGGTATTAAATTATTTTAAAATTAAATCAAAGAAATCCAATAATCTATCTCCGTGGAGAAAAATAAATAAAATTATTCTTAATACAAAAAAACAAGTCAATATTGCTATTATTGGCAAATATGTAGAATTAAAAGATGCGTATAAATCTTTAGATGAGGCTCTTACTCACGGTGGTATTGCCAATAATTTAAAGATTAAAATTATCAGAATAGACTCAGAAAATCTAAAGACTTACGAGATAAAAAAAAAGTTAAAAAATATATCTGGAATTTTAATTCCCGGTGGTTTTGGAAAAAGAGGAACCGACGGAAAAATAGAAGCAATTAGGTTTGCAAGAGTTAATAAAATTCCATTCCTTGGAATTTGCTATGGTATGCAAATGGCTATAATTGAGTTTGCAAGAAATAAATTAAAAATTAAAAAAGCTACCTCGAGTGAATTCGATAAAAAAGGAATTTCAATTGTGGGATTAATGAGCGAGTGGAATAAAGATGGAAAAAAAGTTATTGGTACAGACAAAGATCTTGGTGGCACCATGAGACTTGGTTCATATGATGCAAAATTGAAAGAAAATACATTAATTAGAAAAATCTATAAATCTAAAATTATCAAGGAGAGACATAGACACAGATATGAAGTAAACATTTCTTATAAAGACATATTTGAGAAAAATGGTCTGATTTTTTCAGGTTTATCGCCTGATAATAGACTACCTGAAATTATTGAGCTGAAAAATCATCCTTGGTTTATTGGAGTACAATTTCATCCTGAATTTAAATCTAGACCTTTCAATCCACATCCTTTATTTTCATCATTTATCAAAGCAGCAAAAAAAAAATATGCAAAATAAAATAGTAAATTGTAATGGTATAGAGATTGCAAATAACAAAAAAATTACCTTAATTGCAGGTCCATGCCAGCTTGAGTCAGAGCAGCATGCAATGGATATCTCAGGTAAAATTAAGGAAATTACATCAAAACTTGGTATTGGTTTTATATACAAAACATCATTTGATAAAGCTAACAGAACAAGTCTTAAAGGAAAAAGAGGAGCTGGTTTAGAAAATTCCTTACCAGTATTTGATAAAATTAAAAAACAATTAAATATTCCAATTTTAACTGACGTTCACAATGAAAAACATTGTGAAGTTGTTTCACAACATGTTGATGTTCTTCAAATCCCAGCTTTCTTGTGTAGGCAAACAGATCTATTGATAGCAGCAGCAAAAACGAAAAAAATAATTAATGTTAAGAAAGGTCAATTTTTAGCTCCATGGGATATGGTCAATGTTACAAAAAAAATTTCTGAGTCTGGTAATGATAAAATTTTAGTTACGGAGCGTGGTGCAAGTTTTGGATATAATACATTAGTATCTGATATGAGAGCAATTCCAATTATGGTTAAAAATGGTTATCCTGTTGTTTTTGATGCAACTCATTCTGTTCAACAACCCGGAGGCTTAGGAGAAAAAAGTGGTGGACAAAGAGAGTTTGTGGAATACTTAGCTCGAGCTGCAACTGCAGTTGGTGTTGCTGCAATTTTCATAGAGACTCACCAAGATCCTGATAATGCTCCTTCAGACGGACCAAATATGGTTCCTTTAAATAAGTTAGAGAGTCTTTTAACTCAAATTATAGAAATAGATAAATTAATAAAAAATTTTTGATGAGCAAAATAACAAAAGTAGTTGCTAGACAAGTTTTTGATAGCAGGGGAAACCCAACTGTTGAAGCAGAAGTTTTTTCAAATAATATTAGCTCTTCGTCAATATGCCCCTCAGGAGCTTCTACAGGAAGTTTTGAAGCTTACGAAAAGCGTGATAATAACAAAAAAGAATATAATGGCAAAAGTGTTTTCAAAGCAGTAAAAATAATTAATTCTATAATTTCAAAGAAATTAAAAAATCAAAATGTACATAATCAAGAAAAAATAGATCATATTCTTTTAAAACTTGATGGAACAAAACATAAAACTAAACTTGGAGCGAATAGTATGCTTGCAGTCTCAATGGCAGTAAAAAAATTGTCATCAAAAATAAAGAAAATTCCACTTTATAAGAACTTTTTAATCAAAAAAAATTTTTCGTTACCATACCCATTAATGAATATTATAAATGGTGGTGCTCATGCTAACAATGATCTGCAAATTCAGGAATTTATGATTAGACCAGATGGAGCTAAATCTTTTAAACATGCTGTAAAAATGTGCTTTTCGGTTATTAATAATCTTAGAAAAATATTAAAAAAAATGAATTTGTCCACATCAGTTGGAGACGAGGGTGGATTTGCTCCAATGATTGGTAGTAATTCACAAGCTTTAAATCTAATAACTAAAGCTATTAAACATTCAGGTTTTGTGAATGGAAAACAAGTTTCCATATGTTTAGATGTAGCTGCAAATGAATTATTTAGAAAAAATAAATATGCAATACATTCTAAAAAATTTGTAAGTGTAAAAAAGTCAATTTCCGAGTACAAAAAATTGATTAATAAATACAAAATAAAGTCAATCGAAGATCCTTTTGCTGAAAATGATTGGTTGTCCTGGAATAAGTTAATGTTTGAAACTAATAAGAAAATTCAAATAGTTGGAGATGATTTGTATGTAACAAATTTAGAAAGATTAAAAGTTGGATTCCTAAATCAATCTTCAAATTCAATATTGATTAAATTAAATCAGATAGGAACTGTGACAGAGACAATAGAAGTAATTAAATTTGCCCAAAATATTGGTTTTAGCACTATTATATCCCATAGATCTGGAGAATCTGAGGATACATTTATTGCAGATTTATCAGTTGGAACTAATTCAAATCAAATAAAATCTGGTTCTTTATGCAGATCAGAAAGAGTTGCAAAATACAATCAAATATTAAGAATAGAAGAAAGCTTGGGTAAAAAAGCTAAAATGAACAAGTTATGATAGAAAAAATAAGGAAAAATTACCTTCTTGTAATTGGGACATTTTTGTTTTTGTATTTTTTCTTTAATCTACTAGATGGTGAAAGAGGTTTAATTTCTCTTTTAAAAAAAGAAAATGAACTTGTTCAGTTAAAGCTAGAGGAAGATCAACTGAATAAAAAAATTAAAAATCTAGAACTAAAAAACTCGTTATTAAATGAAAATTTAGATAAAGATTTTGTGGAAATATTAATAAGAGAAAAATTTATATATACTAAAAAAGGTGAGAAAGTTTACGTAATAAAAAAAAATGAAAAATCAGATTAAGCCCAGACACCCTGAAAAAGTAAAAAATCCAATTAATCCAATTAAAAAGAAACCTGAATGGATTAGATCAAAATTGATTAATAGCAAAGAATTTTTTTTGACAAAAACGGTTGTTAATAAAAGTAATCTTGTTACTGTTTGCCAAGAAGCAAACTGTCCAAACATTACTGAATGCTGGAGTAAAAGACATGCAACATTCATGATAATGGGTGACACATGCACAAGAGCCTGTGCATTTTGTGATGTAAAAACTGGCAAGCCTGAAAAACTGGATCCTTTTGAAGACATTAAAATTGCAAACGCAGTTAAAAAATTGCAATTAAAACATGTTGTTATAACCTCAGTAGATAGAGATGATTTAAGTGATGGTGGATCAAATCATTTTAAAAAAGTTATAGAGACTACTAGATTTAAAAATCCAAATACTACAATAGAAGTTTTGACACCAGATTTTTTAAGAAAAGGAGATTCTTATAAAAAAATATTAGAAGCTAATCCTGATGTATTTAATCATAATATTGAAACTGTTCCTAGTTTATATGTAAAAGTTAGACCAGGTGCTAGATATTTTGCTTCACTGGAACTTTTAAAAAATGCAAAACAAAATAATAACAAAGTTTTTACAAAATCTGGAATTATGGTTGGCTTAGGTGAGGAACATGATGAAATAATTCAAGTTATGGATGATTTGAGATCTGCAGAGGTAGATTTTTTAACGATTGGTCAATACCTTCAACCATCAGTTAAACATCATCCTCTTGTAAGATATTATCACCCAGATGAATTTAAACAGCTAGAATTAATTGCTAAATCAAAGGGCTTTTTATTGGTTTCCTCCTCACCATTAACTAGATCATCTTATCACGCAGATGAAGATTTTGCTAAACTACAACGAAATAGAATAAATATCCATTAATGCCAAAAGCTTCAATTAAGAGATTAATTGAATGTAAAAAAGAAGATCTTATTAAATTAGTTTTAGATATTGAAAAATATCCTGAATTTATTCCATTTTGTTATGATGCTAAAATTCATGAAAAAAAAGATTTAAACAGTTCTTTTAAAATAATTGCCGATCTCACAATTGGAAAAGGTCCATTCAAAGATACCTATAAGAGTGATGTTGAATATAATAAGCAAGAAAGCATGATAATTGTTAAAAATATAGATGGGCCTTTAAATTATCTTTCAAATAAATGGTCATTTATTGAACAAAATACTCTTACAGAAGTAAATTTTGATATAGATTTTGAAATTAAAAATAAGTTTTTAAACACTGTTATGGAAGCTTCATTTAAATTTGGTTTAGAGAAAATAGCTGATGCTTTTCAAAAGAGAGCAGAACAATTATTTAGCAGCTCTAAAAATTAATTTTAGGGTTTTTTTTACCGTTGCTTTTTGTATTGAAGATCTTTTCGTACCGTTAAAAAAACATTTGATTACTTGGGTTTTGTTACGTTTTTTTACTCCAATATAAACTAAACCAACTGGCTTTTCCTTAGTACCACCTTTTGGTCCAGCAATACCAGTAATTGAAATATTGATATTAGCTTTTGAAATTTTTGATAAATTATTTACCATTGCCATACAGCATTCACGACTAACAGCGCCATATTTTTTTATAATATTTTTATTAACTTTTAAAATTTCAATTTTAGCACGATTTGAATAAGTAACTATACCTAAATTAAATATTTTTGATGAACCACTATATGAGGTAATTGTACTAGCAAGCAATCCTCCGGTACAAGACTCTGCAAATGAAACTTTAAGTTTCTTTTTTGATAATAGTTTAATTAAAGATTTTATCATAATAAGTAATTTTTTAAAATCATAAAACATATTAAAAATAAAACAACGTACAAACCTGCACAAATATCATCCATAATTACACCAAAAAAATTTTTGAAATTCCGATCAAAAAAGTTGACTGGGAATGGTTTTACTATGTCAAAAAATCTAAATAGAGCAAAGCAAACACAATAAAAAATAATAGCTTCACTGGATGATTTTTCTGTTCCATGCGAAATTTCGTAAAGGTAAATTGGTATAGATTGACCTATAAATTCATCAATAACTATTTCTTTTGGATCTTTGTTTTTATGGTCTTTTATATGTACCGCAATTGAAAAGAAAGAAAGAAAGAAAATAATTATTAAACCAAGTAATATTAAATTTGAAGCTAGATTTAATATATGAAAAGAAATATAAAGTATTATTACTGTAGCTAATGATCCAAAGGTACCAGGAATTTTTGAAATTTTTCCTATGCCAAACATTGTAACAAAAAAAGTGTTAAATTGTTTAATCATATTTTGTAATTGAAACGATTACCTCACAAGCTATGGCTTTTTCTTTTCCTATTAAACCTAGTTTTTCAACAGTTTTACCCTTTAAGTTAATTTTATCTTTACTTAAAACCATTAATGATGAAATTGAATTGATTATTTTATTTCTATGCTTTGAAACTTTTGGTTTTTCACATATTAAATTGATATCAATATTATTAATAAAAATATTAGATTTATTTAATCTATCTAAAAGAGGTTTCAACATTTTTGGCGATCTAATATTTTTAAATTTTTTAGTATTTGGAAAATAAGTTCCAATATCTTTTTTCCCTATAGCTCCTAAAATGGAATCAATTATTGCGTGCAAAATTACATCCCCGTCAGAATGTCCTTTTAAGCCTGAGTGAAAAGGTATTTTTACACCACCTAAATATAGTTTTCTATTTTTAATTAATTTATGTATATCAAACCCAATACCATAATATGTTTCTGGTTTTTTTGTATCCTCCCAATAAGTAATTTTTCTGTTTTTGTTTTCACCTTTTATTAGTTTAATGTTAAGATTGTTATCTAAGAAAAGTGATGCTTCGTCAGTAATTTTACTTTTTTGTTTTGTCGATAAATAGAATAATTTGTTAAATTTAAAAGCCTGCGGTGTCTGGGTTAAAAAAATATTATTTCTATTTAAATTTATTAGTTTTTTCTTTACTTTATATTTTATTGAGTCCGCTGGTTTTATTATTGGTATAACAGCGTTATTATTCTTCAAATTTTTTATTAGATATTTAAGTAAAGTAATTGAAAAGTCTGGTCTTGCAGCATCATGAATAAGCACGTTATTTGGTCTATATTTTTTTATTTTTTTTAAAGCATTTAATGATGAGTCTTTACGCTCCTTCCCCCCAATCACAAACATTATGTGATTTTTTTTATATTTACTCATTATTTTTTTATTTTTTTTGGGTATTACAACGATAATTTTTTTAAATAATTTTGACTTTAGAGCTTTATCGATTGAATGTTCAATTAAAAGCTTTCCATTATATTTTATATACTGTTTTGGTTTATTTCCACCAAATCTTTGCCCTTTTCCTGCTCCAAGTATTATAAAATAATTATTCATGTGTTTATTTTAGATAAAATTACTATATTTTAAATCTATGGTCGATTTCATAAAAAGAAATATTTTTATTTTAATAATCTTTTTTACAACATTATTGCTTGGTTTCATAACTTTTTTCACATTTTTAGATAAAAGTTTTATTGATCTAAGTCAGCAAAATTTAAAATACCTTCTTTATTTGAATATCTTTTTTTTGATAATTTTTTTTGTATTAATTTTTAAAGAAATTTCAAATTCAATCAAAGATAATATTAATGTTAAAGGTTCTATTGCTAACAGAAAATATATTATTTTTTTTTCTTTATTTACTCTTATACCATCAATTTTAATATCAATTTTCTCACTATTTATCTTTTCTTTTGCTTTAGACAAATATTTTGATCAAAAAATTACAACTGCAGTAAATAATTCTTATCAGCTAGCTAGAGATTATGTAAATGAAAAAAGAAATAAAATAGAATCTGATATAGTATTAGTAGCTTTTGATTTGAATAAAAATAAAAAATTATTTGATAACAAAGTAATATTTCAAAAATATCTTAATAATCAAAGAGTTATCAGGAACCTTGATCAATTACATTTAATAAATAGTAGAAAAGAATTAATAATGTCTGCAGAGGGTACCGAATACATACCTATAGATAATAGAGCAGTTAATATGGTCATCAATGATGATAGGCCTCTTAAAATAATTAATGCATTTGAAAATTATTCTGGAGCTATAATTAAATTACCTGAATATAATGATTTATTCCTATATGTGATTAGATACTTGGATCAAGATATCTCTCGTTATTTGCGAGAGTCCGAGGAGGCAGTAAATTTTTATTATACAGTCGAAGATCAGAGCACTGGAATAAAAGTTTCTTTTGCATTTATATATGTTATTCTAGTCACACTATTGCTCTTTTTGTCGATTACAATTGCAATTAGATTTTCTTCTCGTTTTTTTGTGTCCATTAATAACTTAATTACTGCATCAGAGCAGATTGGAAGAGGAGATTTAAACACAAAAGTTCCAGATATTAAGACAGATATAGAAATGGAA
>CETM01067424.1_pt1 | contig 11228 bp, 9 predicted proteins | sample 361451 | NCBI WGS metagenome assembly CETM01 (sample SAMEA2622690, study PRJEB7988) | marine metagenome | isolation source: saline water (ENVO:00002010), including
TTAGGGTCTATCTTAAATGATAGTTTACGTCAGGTTTTAGGTCGGGTTCCGCTTAAAGATGTTATATCTAATAAGCGTAAGTTACTTTTAGACGAAGTAGGTGCTCTAGTTGCAGAAGAAGCAAAGGAATTTGGAATTAAAGTTGAAGATGTAAGAATAAGAAGAGCTGATCTTCCTCCTGCAAATTCAGAGGCTATATTTAGAAGGATGCAAACAGAAAGACAGCAAGAAGCTGCTCAATTTAGAGCAGAGGGTGCTGAGGAAGCTAGAAAAATTACATCTGAATCAGAAAGAGAAAGAACAGTCATTTTGGCTAATGCCGAAAGAGATGGAGAAATCTTACGTGGACAGGGAGATGCAGGAAAAAATAAAATTTTAGGAGAAGCTTTTAGTAGAGATCCTGAATTTTTTTCTTTTTATAGATCTATGAAAGCTTATAGTCTGGCTTTAAATGATGAAGACACTACAATGGTATTATCACCAGATAGTGAATTTTTTAATTTTTTCAATGATATGAATGGAATAAAATAGTTGATATAATTTAATGTCTATTGATTTAAACTTAATAGAATTAATATTTTTTTTCATATCCATACTCTTCATAGGCGAGGGAGTAATTTATTTTTTATTTCCTAGTTATATGAAGAAAATGCTACATTATATTTTAAATCTAAATACTGATAATATAAGAATTATTGGACTCTGTTTTACTTTTTTAGGTACAATGATTTTATATATTATTTTATAAAATATGATCGGATTTTTTAGTTTTTAAGTAAATACATAGTAGTTCGGAATATTAATAAATATTAATTAAATAGAAATGTTTATTTAAAGTAGATGTTCTATATTATAATATATTTTAAAATTTTATAAAGGTAAATACATGTTGATATATTTAGTAAAAATTAGAGTTTTTTTATCCACTTTATTTTTAGTTTTAGTTTTTTCTTATAGTTCACTAGCTGATAGTTATCCACCAGATTTTTCAGATTTGTCAGCACGACTTTCTCCAGCAGTGGTAAGTATATCTACAACTATGAGTGTGGAGCCAAATGCACCAGGAGCTCCTAAATTTCCGCCCGGTTCACCTTTTGAAGATTTTTTTAATGATTTTTTTGAAAAAAGAGGAGGGCAAAGACCGCCTAGAGAGAGAAGGCCTCAACAAGCTATGGGTTCTGGTTTTATAATTGATAGCAGTGGATTAATAGTCACGAATAATCATGTCATTGAAGATGCTATATCAATAAATGTGATTTTAACTGATAATAGGTCCTTTAAAGCTAAGCTAGTTGGTAAGGATAAAAAAACAGATTTAGCTTTACTTAAAATAGATGTAGAAAACAGCTTACCTACAGTCGAGTGGGGAGACTCGGATACTGCTAAAGTAGGTAATTGGGTTTTAGCAATTGGAAATCCTTTTGGATTAGTCAATACAGTGACAGCCGGTATTATTTCAGCTAGAGGTAGAGATATTAGTGCGGGGCCTTTCGACGATTTTATTCAGACCGATGCTTCAATTAATAGAGGTAATTCTGGGGGTCCTTTATTTAATTTGAACGGCGAAGTAGTAGGAATTAATACTGCAATATTTTCTCCAAGTGGAGGAAGTGTAGGGATAGGTTTTTCAGTGCCTTCTAATTTAGCAAAGAGTGTTATATTTCAGTTAGAGAAATATGGGAAAACTAAAAGAGGTTGGCTTGGTGTAAGAATTCAAACTGTAACAGATGATATTGCGGCAAGTTTAGGTTTAAATGAAACTAAAGGAGCATTAATTTCTGGGGTTATGCCTGATGGTCCCGCAAAATTAGCTGGTATTAAGTCAGGAGATGTAATCATCAAATTTGATAATAAAAATGTAGATGATATGAGAAGCTTACCTAGAATTGTAGCAGAAACTGAAATTGATAAACCAGTATCAGTTGAGGTTTGGAGAAACGGTATGCCTATGAAACTTCAAGTTATTGTAGGAGAAATGATTGAGGAACAAGATGTATCTGCTAAACAGCCCCAAAATAACAATCCTGAGTCTTTAGAAATAGAAGAATTAGGATTACTTTTAAGTGATATTTCTGAGGACTTCAGAGCCAAGTTTAATATCCCAAGAGACCTAAATGGAGTACTTATATTGAATGTAAGGTCGGATACAGATGCATCAGATAAGGGTATTTTGCCTGGAGACATAATTTTAGAAATATCTCAAAATAAAGTCTTTACTCCTTCCGACGTAGAAATGAGAGTAAATGAAGAAATTAGCTCTTCTCGAGATTTTGCTTTATTATTAATTAATCGTAAGGGTACTCTATCTTATATAGCTTTAAAGTTAAGTAAAGAATAATTACACCATGAAGAGAATTTATTATTAATATTAATCTTTCTAGTCCAATAATAGTTATTGCCGGGCCGACTGCATCAGGAAAATCTGACTTCGCTGTTTCCTTAAGTAGGATATTAAATGGGGTTATTATTAACTTCGATAGCATGCAAGTTTATAAAGAGTTAAAGATAATATCTGCAAGACCTAATAGTGAAGCTGAAAGAATTGCAGATCATAAACTATATGGGTTTATTTCGGGAAAAAAAAGATGCTCTGCATTGTTATGGAGCAAAAAAGCTGTAACTGAAATTAATAAAGCCTTAAATAAAGGGGTCGTACCTATTTTAGTTGGGGGTACCGGTCTTTATGTCAAAACTTTGATGGATGGAATAAGCGATGTGCCTATTACCTCTGATAAAAATAGAAAAATAGCAGAAAACCTCTTACAAAATGATGGTGCTGATAATTTTTATATTAAATTACAAAATATTGATAAAAATCTTGTTAAAAATATTAATTTAAACGATAAGCAAAGATTAATCAGGTCATATTCTGTTTGGTTGGAAACAGGAAAGACTCTTCATGAATTAAGACTTGCAGACAAAAAAATAAACATGTTACCTAATAGTTTTCTTAAAATTCAGCTTTCAACAGATAGAGAAGTATTAAGATCAAATATAAAAAAAAGATTTTTTGATATGATAGATCAAGGTGCTTTGAAAGAGGTTAAAAAGGTTGAAGATTTTGATAAAACTTTACCTATTATGAAAGCACATGGCGTAAGAGAATTATTATCTGTTAATAAAAATGAAATTTCTCTAAAGGAAGCTGCAGAAATTACAATTAATCATATCAATCAATATGCAAAAAGACAGGAGACTTGGTTTAGGCATCAATATAATACAGATTATAAAATACTGAATTTTAAAGATAATATTGATAAATATTGTAGTAATGTCTTGTCTTTATACAGTAAACTGTATTAATAAGTTCTTATAGATTATATAAATAAATATAATTTTAAATTGTTTTTGGTAAATGTGGATTATTTTATGAAATTATCAGGCTCTGAAATTATTATTAAAACTTTAGCAGATTTGAATGTTGAGGTTATCTTTGGTTATCCTGGTGGTGCTGTCTTACCTATTTATGATGCTATATTTAAACAGAATAGAATAAGACATGTATTAGTTAGACATGAACAAGCTGCTGTTCATATGGCAGAAGGATACGCTCGGTCTACAGGAAAGGTTGGAGTGATCTTAGTAACTTCTGGTCCAGGTGCTACAAATGCGGTTACAGGATTAACTGATGCATTAATGGATAGTATTCCATTATTATGTTTAACAGGACAAGTTCCTACACATTTAATTGGAACAGATGCATTTCAAGAAGCAGATACAATAGGAATTACAGCTTCGTGTACTAAACATAATTACTTAGTTAAGGATATTAATGATCTAGAAAGCACAATAGCAGAAGGTTTTTATGTTGCAAGATCGGGAAGACCTGGACCAGTAGTAATTGACTTACCAAAAGATGTTCAGAATGCAGTTAGCAATTATAAAGAAATTAAAGTAAAAAGTATGATTTCTTATAAGCCTGCAAAAAAAGCAAAGATAAGTAATGTAAAACAAGCAGTAGATATCCTCCTTAAATCAAAAAAGCCAATAATATATTCAGGCGGAGGTGTCATAAATTCTGGAGTTAAGGCTTCAAATATATTAACTAAATTGGTGAATTACCTTAATATTCCTATTACACAGACTTTAATGGGCCTTGGAGCTGTATCTGCAAAAAATAAAAAATTCCTAGGCATGCTAGGTATGCACGGTACCTATGAAGCTAATATGGCTATGCATGATTGCGATGTAATGTTATGTGTAGGTGCTAGGTTTGATGATAGAATTACTGGAAATTTAAAATATTTTTCACCAAATTCCAAAAAAATTCATATTGATATTGACCCTTCTTCTATAAATAAAAATGTTAAGGTGGACATACCTCTAATAGGAGATTGCTACTACGTACTAGATATGTTGTTTAAGGAGTTAAAACAAAATAAAAGTAAATTGAACTCAAAAAGTATTGATAAATGGTGGAATAAAATAAATAAATGGAAGAAAAAAGATTGTTTATCTTTTAAAGACTCTAAAGAGACAATAAAACCTCAAAAAGCCCTAAAAGTTTTAAATGATGCTCTAAAAGGAAAAGATGCTTTTATTACTACAGAGGTAGGGCAGCATCAAATGTGGGCTGCTCAATACTTAGATTTTTATAAACCAAATAGATGGATGACTTCTGGAGGTTTAGGCACTATGGGTTATGGATTTCCTGCGGCAATAGGAGTACAAATCGCTCACCCAAAAAAACCTGTAATATGTGTTGCTGGTGAAGCATCTTTTTTAATGAATATGCAAGAACTATCTTCATTGAGACAGCTTAATATTCCTGTAAAGATATTTATATTAAATAATGAATACATGGGCATGGTAAGGCAATGGCAAGAGTTTTTTCATGGAGGTAGATATGCTGAATCTTATACAGATTCATTACCAGATTTTATATCATTAGCAAATTCTTTTGGGATAAAAGGAATTAGAGTTACAGATCCAAAAGAATTAAATAAATCAATAAAAGAAATGCTCGATCACAAGGGCCCTGTTTTGATGGATGTTTGTGTTGCTAAAATGGAGAATGTTTTTCCAATGATTCCAGCTGGTGCTGCTCATAATGAAATGAAATTAAGTGATAAAGATGATAAAGAAACACAAACTGCTGAGGGACTTGCTTTATTGTAGACAAATGTTTGGATATTTTAAATTATAGTTAAGGCTTTATTGGTATGTATGAAAATAAACAGTATCACCATGGTGACCTTAAAAATTTACTTATAAAAAGCGTATTAGATGCCGTAAAAGAAAATAATTTAGATAAGTTTTCTATTAGAGAAACAGCCAGATTTCTAAATGTCTCTCCAGCGGCGCCATATAATCATTTTACAGATAAACAATCACTTATTTTGAGTTCTATATATTTTTGTAAAATTGAGTTTATTACTTATTTAAAAAATAAAGTTTTATTGAATAAAAATCAAAAAAATAGAAAGCTAGCAGTAATTGGTAAAAGTTATTTAGAGTATGCAAATGATAATCCTGAGATATTTATTTTTATGTTTTCTCAAACTTTATCTAAAAAAGATAGATTAAATAATTACGAGGACTTCCATCAGTTATTTTTAGATGCTATTAAGGAAAGTTTTAGTTTAAATGATTTAAGAAAAAGAGTTTCTATGAATTCTGCAGTTAATTCTGCATGGTCTATTATTCATGGAACAGCATGCTTAATAGCTAGTAAAACTATAAGTGATCAAGAAGTTGATGGATATATAAATGGAAATTTATTTAATGAAATTTCTGCAATTTGGGCTGTTGGTGTTTCTAAACCTATAGTTTATAGATAATAGGTTTATGTTCTTGTATATTTAATATATATTATATAATTGTTTTATAATTTTACATTGTTATGAATTAAATGTAGATAAATATTAATTTTATTATAAGGATATATTTGTTGACTGATATAAACACACATACATTTTCTGTAATAGTAGATAATAAATCTGGTGTACTAGCAAGAGTAGTTGGAATGTTTTCTGCTAGAGGTTATAATATTGAAAGTTTAACTGTGGCAGAAGTTGATGAAGATAGAAATTTATCTAGAGTAACTGTAATGGTGACGGGTACTACTATGGTAATAGAGCAAATAAAAGCTCAATTAGAAAGAATCGTTCCGGTAAGAAAAGTTGTTGACTTAACCAATGAGGGGGCGTTTGTAAATAGAGAGTTACTTTTAGTAAAAGTTAAAGCTAAAGGGGAACGTAGGGTGGAGTCATTAAGAGTTGCCGACATATTTAGAGCTAGAGTTATAGATAGTTCAAGTCAATCTTTTGTATTTGAATTAACTGGTTCAGCAGATAAATTAGATGCTTTTATTAAATTAATGCAACCATTAGGACTTGTTGAAGTTTCTAGAACTGGTGCAGTAGCAATTCTAAGAGGTGAAAAAGCATTACTGGCAAAATAATTAATATTAATATGGAGAAGTATAATGAGAGTTTATTATGATAGAGATTGTGACGTTAATCTAATAAAATCAAAGAATGTAGTAGTTATAGGATACGGCAGTCAAGGGCATGCCCATGCAGCTAATATGAAGGATAGTGGAGTAAAGAATGTCAGGATAGCTTTAAGGGAAGACTCCTCATCTATATCTAAAGCTAAAGAAGCAGGCTACGAAGTTATGAATGTTGCAGAGGCAGCTAAATGGGCAGATGTAATGATGATGGCTACTCCAGATGAATTGCAATCTCAAATATGGGAAGAAAGTTTAAAGGAAAATATGAAGCCCGGCTCAGCTTTAGGTTTTGCACATGGGTTAAACATTCATTTTGGTTTGATAGATCCTAGAATAGATATAGATATATTTATGTTGGCTCCTAAAGGACCAGGACATACTGTTAGATCTGAATATTTGAGAGGTGGAGGTGTTCCATCATTAGTAGCAGTTGCTCAAGACTCAACAAAAAATGCACTTGATATTGGTTTGTCTTATGGCTGTGCAGTAGGTGGAGGTAGAGCTGGAATTATAGAGACTACCTTTAAAGAAGAATGTGAGACGGATTTATTTGGAGAGCAAGTTGTATTATGTGGAGGTTTGTCTGAATTAATTACAGCAGGTTTTGAAACATTAGTTGATGCTGGTTATGCTCCTGAGATGGCATATTTTGAATGTTTGCATGAAGTAAAACTTATTGTAGATTTAATGTATGAGGGAGGTTTGGCAAATATGAGGTATTCAATATCTAATACAGCTGAATATGGAGACTATGTTACAGGCAAAAGAATTATTACTGAAGATACTAGAAAAGAAATGAAGAGAGTTTTAGAAGATATTCAATCTGGAAAGTTTGCAAGAGATTGGATGCAAGAGTGTAAAGTTAACCAACCTAGTTTTAAGGCAACTAGAAGAAGAGCATCAGAGCATAAATTAGAAGAAGTGGGTAAAAAACTTAGAGATATGATGCCTTGGATAGCTGAACAAAAATTAGTTGATAAGGACAAAAACTAGCTAATAAAAAAAATGTAATATTTTAAAATTACATTTATATTCAAAATATGCTTGAATCCTTTGCTTTCTAGGCGCATATTAGAAGAATATATAAATTAGAGAGTAATAAAATGAAATTATTTCATTTAACTATAGAATTATTTTTCATGGGTTTATTAAAAACTCTGCTTGGGTCTCGACTTATTTTCCCAAAGTATTAGAGAATGCTTTGGGTTATAACGAGATTTTAATAGTCTATGGGAGAAAAAAATGGAATATGAAAAAAATAAATCATCAAGTAAGAGTTTAAACGATAAAGTTTTAATATTTGACACAACATTAAGAGATGGTGAACAATCTCCTGGTTGTTCTATGAATTTAGAAGAAAAATTAAGGATTGCTGAAACTCTGCAGTCGCTTGGAGTAGATATTATAGAGGCAGGTTTCGCTATAGCTTCTAATGGAGATTTTGAGTCTGTAAAAAAAATATCTGATACTTTAGATGGCCCTATAATATGTTCATTATCGAGAGCTGCTCATAAAGATATTGATAGATCAGCTGAGGCTTTAAGGTTTGCTAAAAGAAAACGAATCCATACTTTCTTGTCTACTAGCCCATTACATATGAAGTATAAACTTCAAATGGAACCTAAAGATGTATTAGATATGGTAATAGATAGTGTTACATATGCAAGAAATAAAGTAGAAGATGTGGAGTGGAGTCCAGAAGATGGGTCAAGAACAGATCATGATTTTTTATGCAGATGTGTGGAAGGGGCTATTAAAGCTGGAGCAAGAACTATAAATATTCCTGACACTGTTGGATATGCAATACCTGAAGAGTTTGGTTCTTTAATTAGTATGCTTAAAAACAAAGTTCCAAATATTGATAAGGCTATATTAAGTGTTCATTGCCATAATGATTTAGGTCTTGCTGTTGCAAATTCTTTAGCAGCAGTAAAAGAGGGTGCTAGACAAATTGAATGCACAATAAACGGAATTGGTGAGAGAGCAGGAAACACCTCTTTGGAGGAGATAGTAATGGCAATTAAAACTAGAAAAGATTTATTACCATTTGATACAAATATAAATACAGAAGTGATTACTAGATCTTCAAAACTTTTATCTGCAATTACAGGTTTCTCTGTTCAACCTAATAAAGCTATAGTAGGGGCTAATGCATTTGCTCATGAATCTGGTATACATCAAGATGGTATGCTTAAGCATTCAGGAACATATGAAATTATGACACCTGAATCTGTAGGACTAAATAAATCAACTTTAGTAATGGGTAAACATTCAGGCAGGCATGCGTTTAAATCAAAATTGAGTGAATTAGGATATGAAGTTTCAGACAATCAATTAAATGATGCTTTTCAGAGATTTAAAGATCTATCAGATAAAAAGAAAGATATTTTTGATGATGATATTATAGCTCTAGTAGATGATGGAATTGCTGACTCAGGAGATTTTGTTAAATTAAATTCATTATCTTTGGAATGTGGATCCAAAGGACCAGCATTGGCAAAAATAAGCTTAACAGTATTTGATAATATAGAAGAAATAGAAATTAATGGAGATGGCCCGGTTGATGCAATTTTTAAAGGTATTTCATCTATAGTAGAGGGGGATTATAAATTACAGTTATTTGCTGTTAATGCAGTTACAGAAGGTACTGATGCTCAGGCAGAAGTTTCAGTTAGATTAATAGAGAATGGAAGATCCGTTAACGGTCAGGCAGCTGATACAGATACTATGGTTGCTGCTGCAAGAGCATATATTGGAGCCTTGAATAAATTAATAATTAAAAGAGAAAAAAAAGCACTTGTAAATAATTCTGTTGGAAAATAGTAAAGGGTATATAATTTAATGTTATCAAAATTAACTGGACTTTGGTCAACCGATATGGCTATAGATCTTGGAACAGCAAACACTCTAGTTTATGTTAAAGGTCAAGGTATTGTTCTCAATGAACCTTCAGTAGTAGCTATACTTAATTCTGATGGTAGAAATAAAGTTTTATCTGTGGGTTTGGAAGCTAAAGAAATGCTAGGAAGGTCTCCTGGTAATATAGAAGTTATTAGACCCTTAAGAGATGGAGTTATAGCGGACTTTGAAGTAGCAGAAGAAATGATCAAGCATTTTATTCAAAAAGTTCATAATAGAAGGGCATTTACATCTCCTATAATTGTTATTTGTGTACCTTCTGGATCTACTGGGGTTGAAAGAAGAGCTATACATGAAAGTGCCGAAAGAGCAGGAGCTAGAAAGGTGTATTTAATTGAAGAACCAATGGCAGCTGCTATTGGAGCTGGCTTGCCTGTCACAGAACCAAGTGGATCAATGATAGTTGACATAGGAGGAGGTACTACTGAAGTAGCAGTTTTATCATTAGGAGGAATTGTCTATGCAGAATCAGCCAGAGTAGGTGGTGATAAAATGGATGAAGCGATTATAGCTTATATGAGAAGACATCATAATTTATTAATCGGTAATATGAGCGCGGAAAGATTGAAAAAAAGTATTGGCTCGGCTTTTTCTCCAGAAGATGGTGAGGGAGAAAAGTATACTGTTAAAGGTAGAGATTTAGTAAATGGAGTTCCTAAGGAATTAATACTTTCTCAAAGAAATGTTGCAGAAGCATTATCTGAACCTATTGGAACTATCATAGAAGCCGTAAAAAGAGCTTTAGAAAATACGGCTCCAGAATTGGCAGCTGATATTGTTGATAGAGGCATTATACTAACTGGTGGTGGTGCTTTATTATCTGGTATGGATGTGGTTTTGAGAAAGGCAACGGGTTTGCCAGTAACAGTAGCTGAAGATACATTATTAAGTGTTGCATTGGGTACAGGTAAAGTTTTAGATGAAATGAAAAATTTAAAATCAGTATTAAGAACAGCGTATTAAATATATACGTTTTGGAATAAAAAATGACAAGAATCTCTAATTTTAAAAGAGTTCAATCAATTATTAGAGAAAGAACATCTAATAATAAACTATTAACAATTCTTTCATTCGTCTTTGCTTTTATTTTAATATTGTCAACTATAGTATTTCCAAATATTAATTATACCATAAAAGCTAAAGTTGTAGATTACTCAAGTGGTATTATTAATTCATTATATTCTCCAATAAATACAATCAATAGATCCGCTACAAATTTATATAATATTATTAATGTTCATAATTTAAATAAAAAATTAAGACTTGAAAATCAAAAATATGAATTACTTAATAATGAATTAATTATTTTAAGGAATAAAAATAAAAAGTATAAAGAGCTATTAAATATTTCTAAAGATATTGAATATAAATTTGTAACGGCAAAAATAATTTCTAAAAGTAATCTTGCATATACTAAATCTGTAATTTTAATGTCAGGTAAAAATGACAATATTAAAAATAGAAGTCCAGTTATATATGATAATTCATTAATAGGTTATATTAATGATGTAGGGAATACATCATCAAGATTAATTTCTATAACCGACGCGCTAGTAAAAATACCGGCTATTATTGTTGATAAAAACTTAAAAATTATCGTATCTGGTAATAATAATAAATATTTAGAAATTTTAAATATAAATGATTTAACTCTTATAAAAGAGGGTGATAAAGTTTTCACTTCTGGAGATGGAAACAAATTTCCTGAAAATTTATTTGTTGGTACTATTAGAATAAAGAAAAATGGGGATTTTATAATAGAACCTTCTTTTGATCTTAACAGTTTAAATTATGTAAAAATTTTAGATTGGTCCTTAAAAAATAGAGGTATTGATATTAAAACAGATCCCATATT
>CETM01027956.1_pt1 | contig 11226 bp, 10 predicted proteins | sample 361451 | NCBI WGS metagenome assembly CETM01 (sample SAMEA2622690, study PRJEB7988) | marine metagenome | isolation source: saline water (ENVO:00002010), including
AGACGTTCCAAGTGAAGCTGATATAGTCTCACATCAACTTTTAATTAGAGGTGGTTTTATTAGACGATTGACAGGGGGAATATACGCTTATATGCCTTTGCTCTGGAGAGTTTTAAAAAAAATTACCTTGATTATTGAAGAAGAATTGAATTCTAAAGGATGCCTTCAAACCCTTCTCCCTCAATTACAACCTTCAGAAATTTGGGAAAAAAGTGGCAGATGGAAGGCTTATACTGAAGGTGAAGGAATTATGTTTAACCTAGAAGATAGGCAAGGTAAAAAACTAGGTCTGGGTCCCACGCATGAAGAAGTAATCACTCAGTTGATCTCTGAGACAATCCATTCATATAAACAATTACCGCTAAATATATTTCAAATTCAAACAAAGTTCAGAGACGAAATTAGACCAAGGTTCGGTCTAATGAGAAGCAGGGAATTCATAATGAAAGATGCTTATTCCTTTCATGCAAATGAAAAAGATCTTCAATCAACTTATTTAAATATGAAAAATGCTTATGAAAATATTTTTAAAAAATGTGGATTAAATTTTGTTGCGGTTGATGCTGATAGCGGAGCGATTGGAGGCGCTGCATCTCAAGAGTTCATGGTTACAGCAGATTCAGGAGAAGATCTTATACTAATAAGTTCAGATAGCAAATACAGCGCTAATCAGGAAAAAGCCGTTTCAATTCTAAAAGAAGAAAAACCATTAGATATTGATAAACCATCTATCATCCAAACATCTAATCAAAAAACAATAGAAGAATTATGCAAGAAAAATAAATTTCACCCAAGTCAAATAGTAAAAGTTTTAATATATATAGCGAAAAGTGATGATAATAAAATCCATCCTGTTCTTATAAGTATTAGAGGAGATCAAGAACTTAATGAAATCAAATTATCTAATGTCCTATCTCATAATCTAAATACTAATATATTAGAAATCAGACCTATTTCATACGAAGATTTAGATGAGAAAGGTATAGATAATATCCCATTTGGATATATAGGACCTGATCTAGATAATAGTTTACTGACAAATTCAAAATCATTGGAAAAAAAATTTATAAGACTTGCTGACTTTTCAGTAAAAAATCTTCAAAGTTTTGTTTGTGGTAACAATACAAATGATCAACATAGAGTATTTATTAACTGGAATTTAATTAAGACAGAGCAAGTTTTTTGCGATGTTAGAAAGGCTCAATCAGGAGACAAATGCGTTCATGATATTGAACAAGAACTGCAAGAATGTCGAGGGATTGAGATAGGGCATATTTTTCAACTAGGAACAAAATATTCTAAATCATTAAATGCAACATTCACTAATGAGAAAGGATTAGAAGAGCCATTCTGGATGGGCTGCTATGGAATAGGTGTTTCTAGATTAGCTCAAGCAGCAGTAGAGCAAAATCATGATGATTCAGGTATTATCTGGCCAGCATCAATTGCTCCTTTTGAGGTAATAATTATAATTGCAAATTTAAAAAATATACAGCAAAAAAATTTAGCCGAAGAAATCTATAAAAAGTTATTAAAAAATGGAGTTGATGCGCTTTTAGACGATAGAGATGAAAGAGCTGGATTAAAATTTAAAGATGCAGATCTAATAGGCATACCCTGGAGAATAGTGGTTGGTAGAGAAGCAGATGCTGGACTAGTTGAATTACACAATAGAAGAACAAAAATCACTGAGACATTCGATCTGGAATCTGTTTTAAAAAAGATTTCTGAAGAACTTAGTACCGAAAAACTATAAATTGCCCCCTAAGGACTCTAAAGTCTTATACAACTGCTAAAAAAAAATGTCCCCTACCTTTGATCACCTCCTCAATAGGATGGTAAGGGCTGCTTTGGCTATCTGCCTAGGCTTCTGTCTCATGTTTTTTCAATTTGCTTCTGAAGTGAGTGCTGCTAAAACACTAATGACTGGCGATTTTACTAAGGACACCCTTTCAGTCTCATCGACCTTGAAAGAGACTATAACTTTACCCAAAGAAGATAAAGGACTTTCAGAGGCAGAAGAAGAAGCAGTTTTCCTAATAAGTGATTACATTTCAAGATATAGAAATCGATCTCAAGTAAATACATCCACTACTTTTACAACAATGCAAACGGCATTAAACGCCTTATCAGGTCATTACAAAACTTTTGCAAACAGACCTGTGCCCGAAAATCTTAAAGAAAGACTTAATAAAGAACTTTCCAAAGCAGAAAAGTTGGTTACTAGAGATAATTAAAGATAATCTTTAATTCATTTCTTTGACTCAGGGTGGGGCTATCTGCAAATGTTAATTCTTCGTAAAGTAGAGCGGTTTCGGGCCGATTTTTCTCCTTGGCAAATGTTGTAGTCATAGGCGCACAGTGGGGTGATGAAGGTAAAGGCAAAATCACCGATTTGCTAAGTCGCTCCGCTGACGTTGTTGTTCGCTATCAAGGTGGTGTTAATGCAGGCCATACAATTGTCGTGGAGGACAAAGTTCTCAAATTGCATCTAATTCCCTCTGGGATACTTTATCCAGAGACAATCTGTCTAATTGGATCTGGAACAGTTGTTGATCCGAAAGTGATGATTAAAGAGATAAGAATGCTTGAAGATAATGAAATAGATATCTCAGGATTAAAACTTGCTTCAACTGCTCATGTCACCATGCCTTATCATAGGGAGCTTGATATGGCAATGGAACAAAAAAGAGGTCTTCAAAAGATTGGGACAACTGGAAGAGGAATTGGGCCAACCTATGCTGATAAGTCCCAAAGAAACGGCATAAGAGTTATTGATCTGCTTAGCAGGGAAAAACTTGAGGAAAGATTAAAAGTTCCTCTAGCAGAGAAAAATGGATTACTTCAAAAAATATATGGAATTAAGCCATTACTCATGGATGAAATAGTTAATGAATACCTTGAATATGGCAACCAATTAAAAAAACATATTGTTGATTGCAACCGTACGATTCACAAAGCAGCTAAAAAGAAAAAAAATATTTTGTTTGAGGGAGCTCAAGGCACCCTATTAGACCTTGATCACGGAACATACCCGTATGTAACTTCCTCAAACCCTGTTTCAGGGGGAGCCTGTATTGGAGCAGGAGTAGGTCCAACCCTTATAGACAGGGTCATTGGTGTTGCCAAAGCCTACACAACAAGGGTTGGAGAAGGTCCATTCCCCACAGAATTGCAAGGAGAAATCAATGATAAACTTTGTGAAAGAGGAGGTGAGTTTGGGACTACCACTGGCAGGAGAAGGAGATGTGGTTGGTTTGATGGAGTTATTGGGAAATATGCTGTCGAAGTAAATGGATTGGACTGTTTAGCTATTACTAAATTGGATGTTTTAGATGAGCTAGATGAAATCCAGATATGTGTTTCTTATGAATTAAATGGCGAAAGAATAGATTATTTCCCAAGCAGTGTTGAAGATTTTGAAAAATGTACCCCAATTTTCAAAAAACTCCCTGGTTGGAAATGTTCTACAGAAAATTGCCGTCGACTTGAAGATTTACCTCCAGCTGCAATGAGTTATTTGAGATTTCTTGCTGAGTTAATGGAAGTTCCAATAGCAATAGTTTCTCTTGGTGCCAACAGAGATCAAACAATTGTGATTGAAGATCCCATTCACGGACCCAAAAGAGCTCTTCTCAATACATAAAAAAGAAGATCAAAAACTTTTATTTTTTAAATTGACTAAATGATAAACAAAACAAATAAAGTCACCCATGACTCTCTTGATGTTGTGGGTATTGGAAATGCAATTGTTGACGTAATAACTTCAACTGACTATTCATTCCTTGAAAGACTTTCTTTCAAAAAAGGGTCAATGACTTTGATAGATGAAACAAAAGCAGAGGAACTATACAAATTCAGCTCCAGCGAAAAGATGATTTCTGGGGGTTCTGTCGCAAATTCACTTGCATGCTTGACCCAACTAAGTAGCAAAGCAGCATTTATTGGAAGAGTAAAAAATGACAAACTAGGAAAAATTTTTACAGAAGAGATATCAAGTAGTGGGACTATCTTCAACACACCCCCGTCTCAAAATGGTCCATCAACTGCTCGATGTCTGATTTTTGTCACCCCAGATGCTCAAAGAACAATGTGTACTTATTTAGGAGCTTCAGTTCTTCTTGAGCCAAGCGATCTTGATTTATCTCTTGTTAGAGAAGCTAAAATTCTTTACCTAGAGGGATACCTCTGGGATAACCCTGCTGCTAAAAATGCATTTATTAAAGCTGCGGAAATAGCTAAAAATGCTAATAGAAAAGTTGCCTTATCTCTTTCTGATTCTTTTTGCGTGAGTAGGCATCGCGAAAGTTTTCTTAATCTGGTGGAGGAATATGTGGATATACTTTTTGCAAATGAAGAAGAGATAATATCTTTATATGAGGTTTCTAATCTAAATTTTGCTATAGATAAATTGAAAAAGAAATGTAAGTTAGCAGCAATAACTAGAGGCGTAAATGGTTCAGTTGTCATTTCAAATGACAAAGAAATAGCAATAGAACCTTTCATTTATGGTGAGGCTGTAGATACTACTGGAGCCGGAGATCTATATGCTGGTGGTTTCCTGAAAGGACTTTCAATGGATCTTGAGCCTCAAATATCTGCAAAGATTGGATCTATATGCGCAGGCCAAATTGTTACACAATTAGGTTCAAGATCAAAGATAAATCTTTTAGACTTAGTCAATAAAAATCTAAATGTCTGAACTTTTCTACTGAATTACAACGAAGATAACCATTGATAATAATCAATAGTTGAAGAGACAGGGAAACAAAGCAATTCAGGAATTGTATAACTGTGATTTATCGATATTTTTTTGCAAACCAATTCAACATTTTTTTTACTACATTTTATTATTATTTGTACTTCATTTTCCTTATTAATTTTACCCTCCCACCAAAAATGAGACTCGATATTTTTAAATGTAGCACATGCTATTAATCTTTCTTCTAAAAGTATTTTAGCTAATTTATGCGCACTGTTTTCATTGCGCTCAGTAGTTAATACCAAATAGATTTCTCGTGGCAAGTCCAAATTAATCATGTATTTTATCTAATTATATATTACATTAATAGATTTCAATTTATTATTTAATTTCTCATAACTGTTAATAGGATCTTTACCCTCACATTCAGAAGGCCTAGCCAGCATCCAAAGTTTTATTTTCATACTTGAGCAAATTTGATGCCATAAATTTTCAGTTGAACCACCTGATTGTCTACAAACTACACCATCAATATTCCATTTCCTAACAAGTGCTCTCTCAATATTTCCATTACTAGAAGCGGATGGATTTAGTACTGCAAAATTACTTTTTAAAATACAAGAAGATAAAGTCTTTCTAATACTATATGGATTAGCCAAAACTCTTGCATAAACTTTAGCTCCTGTACCTTGAATAGCAAAAATAGCTTCTTTTAAACTTCTTACACCAATTGCAAACAAAATAGATTTACTTTTCAAATTATAATTGCATAAATCACTAAAATTTTTAATAATATATGCTTTTGAGATATTATCTAATGACCTTTCATACCTAATAAAAGGCTGATCAAGTTCCTTGCATATTCGTGAAATCGCAGGCGTAATATTTACGGCAAATGGATGAGTTAGATCAATAACGCAATAAAATCCATTCTCCTTATTTCTTTTGTTTAAAATTATTTGCCGAATGTCCTCTTTTGAGCTCAGAGCACCAATTAATATTTTTTCTAGAGGAAGTTTTTCATAAGAAATAGATGCATTTTCTGAAACAACGCTAACTGTGACTTTCCATCCCTCTCTCAATAAATACTCTGCAAAAACATAACCTTCTGCTGTTCCTGTCAACAACCAAAGATGATGGTGGCATTTTTTCTTTATATCCATCAAGATAAGCCTCAATAACTAAAAAAAAAATGAACCACTGTATGCTTGAGGTTTTGGTTAAAAAGGCTCCAACAGTTAGGTTTACTCAAGATAACAAAACTCCAATAGCCGAAATAGAGGCTCAATTTGATAGTCTCCGTGCTGACGATCCTCCAGGAACAATCAAAGTAGTTGGCTGGGGAAAGCTAGCAGAAGATCTAAAAAACAAAGTTAAAGTAAATTCTAAAATAATCATAGAAGGTAGATTGAGAATGAATTCGGTACCCCGCCCCGATGGATCTAAAGAAAAACAAGCTGAATTTACACTTTCTAGGATCCACCCTTTCTCGGCAAATGAAACTATTTCAACTTCCTCAAATAACGAATCAGGTAAAATGAACAATTATTCATCTTCCGCAGAAAGCGAAGGAGTTAAATGGGATAGTTCACCACTAATACCAGATACAGATGACATACCCTTCTAAGTTAGATCAAGAATTTTCTTCTATGTACTCTGCCGTTCTTGTTAGAAGTTGACCAAGTTCTCTCTCCAATGCCGCCAAATCAGGTCTAAATTCAGGCCATTTACCTCCATCTAATTGCTGAAGGATCCAAGATCTATCATTGTTTAACTTTTCTACCAGTTTAATCAAATCAGAAGATTCTTTTTTGTGTGAGGCCATAAGACTGTCTCCTTTAAACACATCTTCACCAGATTTTAGTCAGAATTACAATCATGAATAAATTTCTTTCACCTGGGAACCTCATTACTATTGGAGGTGCATCACTTTCTTTAATTGGCTTAACAGCTTATTTTACCGATGCCACAAACCTGAGTGTTCCAACTTTCTTTTATGGAGTACCTATTTTTCTAATTGGTATCTCACTTAAAACAACTGAAGTTCCTCCTGCCCTAAGAAAAGTTCCTGCCACTAAATTTGCCTCCGAAAGAAACAAAAGTCCAAAAGAGCTTGATAATTTAATAAAAGATGTAACCAGATGGCGGTATGGACAATCGTGCCAACTTGAGTCTTCTCTAAGAGTTTTAAAACTTTGGGACATCGATAGTCCTCCACAACTTCTAGAAATTGAAGAATTAGTGAAAGATGGTGATTATGGAATTCGAATGAGATTTCAAATGGCTGGAGTTCCATTAGAAAGATGGAATGCTCAAAAAGAACGTTTAGGAAGATTTTTTGCCAAAGGTTTAAAAGCTGAATTATTTTGTCCAAATCCAGGCGAAATAGATTTAACCCTCCTCCCGCAAAAAGAGGAAGAAATCAAATAAATACAATGAAAAGAATAGATCAAGAAAACAACCAAAAGAAAAGCTATACTGATAACGACTCGATGAGAGTCTCTGTTCTTAGCGAAGCACTTCCCTATATACAGCGTTTTGCTGATAAAAGGATTGTAATTAAATATGGCGGCTCCGCCATGGTTGACAAAAATCTTCAGGATGCAGTCCTAAGAGATATTGCTCTTCTTTCTTGTGTTGGCGTACAAATTGTAGTCGTCCATGGTGGAGGTCCTGAAATCAATCAATGGCTAAAAAGACTAGGAATTAAACCAGTTTTTCTTGATGGCTTACGTGTCACAGACAAAGAGACTATGGACGTTGTTGAGATGGTTCTTGCTGGGAGAGTCAATAAGCAAATCGTAAGTGGAATTAATAACCACGGTAGCCTAGCTATTGGATTATGCGGAATAGATGGGAAACTAATTGAAGCTCGAACTCACGGTAGTGGGAGTCATGGCCTTGTTGGCGAAGTTGCGAAAGTAAATACAAAAGTTTTGGATCCACTTCTTGAGAAAGGTTATGTTCCAGTCATCTCGAGTATTGCGAATTCTGTTGATAGTAGGTCTCACAATATTAACGCCGATACTGTTGCTGGAGAACTCGCAGCGGCTTTAGGAGCCGAAAAATTAATTCTATTAACAGATACTCCCGGGATTTTAAAAAATGAAAATGATGCTTCGTCTTTAATAGAAAAAATACGTCTCTCAGAGGCAAGAATTCTAATTGAAGAAGGCATAGTCAAAGGAGGAATGCGACCAAAAGTTGAATGTTGCATTCGCTCTCTCGCACAAGGTGTCAATGCTGCACACATCATTGATGGAAGGACTCCTCATGCTCTCCTTTTAGAAGTTTTTACCGATGCTGGCATTGGAACAATGGTTATGGGCAGAGGTTAAAGGGGTGGATTCAGCTTCGGCCATAAAAGCTGCTGAGGCTGCCCTTGATAAAGGCAATTATGGTTTTTGCATTAACATCATTGAACCATTGCTTTTATCCTTTCCTGCAGATACAAAAACAGGAGCTCAACTTAGGCTACTTAAAATCACTGCCCACATGGGTAGAGGCGATGAGCAAAAAGCAATTGATATTTGTCGATCACTAGTCAATAATAAAGAGACAATCATTCGTCAACAATCGAAACAACTACTTTCAATACTTGATGCACCTTCTTTGCCTAGACCAACAAACTGGTCTGTAGAAATACCAAAAATAGAGATAGACCCAACTCTAAAATCATCATCTAAACAAAAGAAAAAACAAAAAGAAAAAATCTCTTACCCTCCAACAGGTCCAACAAAAAATCTTGACTTGGGATTTTCGATTATAACTTTAGTGAGTATCGTATTAATCACTTTTTTTTTGAGTGGCTGCGTTAAGATATCAACAAACCTGAGTATTACTAGTTCAGATCGACTAAATCTTTCACTAAATATAGATAGCAACTCTGGTCAATTAATTCCATTTCAATTAGAATTTGAAAAAAAGATTGCCCAAAGCAAAAACACACTAAAGCTAAAAAAAGAAGGAAGTTATCAGCATTTTGAATCTTCAACAATTCGCTTTGAAGAGGCCAAGGAATTACTTCAACAAATAACCCTTTCAGCTTCGAAAGCAAGCGGGTTAAATCTTAAAAGCCCTGAAATAACTATTGATAATGAGAACTGGATCATTGGGACAAAGCAAAACTTAACTTTTTATTATGACTTAAGTGAGCTTTATAAAATTCCAGGATTAAAAATAAACCTAATACTTGAGAATATAGAAAATAAAAAAGATCTCAAAACAGAACCTTTGAAAGCAACTTTTAAAGAAGGCTTAGTATCTTTTCCACTACAAATTGGTGACACTAACAGGCTAAATATTTCGTATTGGAAATGGAATAAAATCTCAATTGGAATTATCTTGATAGTTTTTATAACATTACTAAGTATTTCACTTCAAGCATTCCGTCTGAAAATGGGATTTGGTTTTCCTGAGCTACCACCTTAAATAACGGCTCAAAATTGTAGCGGGTCTGGATCAATAGATAAATTTACTCCTTTTGGCAAATCTTCCCATAAATCAGATCCGTAAGGAAGTGGTATTTTACTCGACTCAGGTCCATACAAGAGCAATTGCCAACGACTTTTACCAGCGACTCTCTCAACCAATGAAGGTACTGGCCCTACTAGAGTCCAACCTGCTTGTATACAAGCATTACGAATCTTTGACGCAACATTAAATGCACCATTTGCAGTTGATTCTGAGGATTCACTGGACAATCTCAATAGGCACGCTCGGCAATAAGGGAACATACCTGCTTCTTTTCTAACTTTTGCTTCTTTCTTGAGAAACTCTTCATAACTCCCCTCAATCAAATGAAGAATCACCGGATGATCAGGACAATAAGTTTGCATTACAACCTTTCCAGAATGCTCACCCCGACCAGCACGACCAGCTAATTGCATAAAAAGTTGAAGGGTTTCTTCCGTAGCCATCAAATCAGGTCGATACAATAACCCATCTGCTGCTAAGACCACAGCAAGGGTTACTTTTGGGAGATCCATCCCTTTAGAAAGCATCTGAGTACCAACTAAAATATCTGCCTCACCAGCAGCAAACTTTTCTAATAAAAGTCTGTGACCATCACGACCTCTGGTTGTATCTTTGTCAAATCTTAACAACTTGATCCCTTCTAATTCACGTTCTAAATGATCGATAACTCTCTGAGTCCCAGTGCCAAAAGGTTTAAAAGCACTTGAGCCACATACCCCACATCTATCATTAACTTTCGAACGAAAGTCACACCAATGGCAACGTAACCATTGGCTAGCCTCTTTGGAACGATGAACAGTTAATGCAACATCACAATTTGGACATTGAACAACCTCACCGCAACTACGACAACTTAAAAAACTACTATAGCCACGTCTAGGTACTAAAATAACTGCTTGATTTTGATTCTTTTTTAAATCTAAAAGTTCTTTTTTTAAATATCTACTAATTAAACTCCGATTACCAATAGCCAATTCCTCACGCATATCTATAACATTAACCATAGGTAATTTACGATTTAAAATTCTTTGATTTAATTTTGCTAATTTAATTTCTCCCTTTGGCTCTATTTTTCTCCAGACATTCAAAGATGGAGTTGCCGTTCCAAGTATTACCTTAGCTCCAAACTTATTTCCTCTATGTATTGCCAAATCTCGAGCATGATAACAAGGCATTGGTGACTCCTGCTTATATGAGCTATCATGTTCTTCATCAAGAGCTATCAAGCCCAAATTAGATAATGGAAGGAAGATAGCTGACCGAGTTCCAATAAAAATGCTTGGAGTTGATGAATCTAGAGATCTCTTCCATGTCTGCACTTTCTCTTTGTTTGAGCAATTACTATGATATTCATAAACATTTGATCCAAATCTCTTCTTGAAACGATCAACTAATTGTGGTACCAATCCAATTTCAGGCGTAAGTATTAGACAATGTCTACCTAATGACAACTCACAAGCTACAATTTGGAGATAGACTTCCGTCTTACCAGACCCCGTAACACCCCAAAGAAGAAGAACTGATCCCTTCTTAAGAGATTCATATTTTTCAATAGCTAATTGTTGCTCTGATGTCAGAGATTGAGGCTTCTCAATCTCTGACACTTCATATTTTATTGATTCCTCCTCAACTAAATCATATGAAGAGAGAAGACGTTTTTCTCGTTTCCCACAACCAGTTTTAATGAAATTTTTGATTACCACTGAAGAAAATCCATCAGCTTCTAAATCTTTTTGCCATTTCCCTCCTCCATTTAAAGTTAGAGTTTTCTTCAATTCAATCTGCCTTTTTGATATCTTTCCATCAAAAACATCATTGGACAGTTTTATCCACCACAATTTTTTAGGCCTATTTGATAATCTTGCTTTACCTAACCAACCTGGTGGCAATGCAGACTTGAGCATTTGAAAATGACTTACATACAAGTCAAAAGAAATTTCTTTTAACCACTCTGTCCACTCTTTTTCTATTGCTGCTTTTTGAATCAAAGACTCAATATTATTTAAATCTTTAATTAAATTAATTTTTAGTCTTTTTCTCTTTTTGAC
>CETM01149619.1_pt1 | contig 11220 bp, 10 predicted proteins | sample 361451 | NCBI WGS metagenome assembly CETM01 (sample SAMEA2622690, study PRJEB7988) | marine metagenome | isolation source: saline water (ENVO:00002010), including
AGATTTAATTTGTTCAGTTAAGTAATTACCTATGCTTGTCTCTAATAAAATGGTTGATTTATAGTCATCATCATATCCCAGTTCATTCCACAGATCAATATCATAATATTTTTTTGCATTTATATAATCAATATCAAAACGGAGGCCACCTTCAATTCTAAAACTATCAGAGTAATTAAATTCGGAAATACCATATAAACCTAACTTGAGTTTTTGATGATCAGGAATTAATCTTTTTAAACCAGTATTTGGATTTGAAAAATTATCTTGAAATTGAAATGAAGCACCATATTTCCATGCAAATCTATTTTTGTTCATTAATAACATATCAAAAACTAAATCATGGGTTTGCAGATGTATATTCAAACCAGCTTGATTTCTATATTCCCCTCGCCTTAAATCAAACTCTTCCCTGTGATTTGACTGATAAGAATAATTTAAATCCCATCTTTTTCTTTCATGACTTTTGTTTTTGATGAAAGCCGAAAAATTATGATGCTGAACTAATTGATGTGGACTATTTATTTTCCTTGTATAAGGCCTAATATCAAGTGGAATTTGAGAGTTAATAGCTCGAGCTAAATCCCCAAGATTTCCGACATGTGATGACATTAAAATCCCTAATTCATTCCTAAAAAAACTATATCTAGCTCCCCATTCTTTTGTAATTTTATTTTTTGAAAAGAAAATGGATCCTGCAATCTTTCTAGCACCACTATTTGATAAATTATAGTTTTTAGAGTTAAAATCCCCATTAGATTTAAGAGATATGCTAGCTCCATAATTATTTCCATTATTTGATGATCTAATAATTTTAGATATAAAATATATCCCTTTTCCATTATCATTATATCCTAAACTATTATATCCATACAAGGAATCCTGTACAAAATTTTTATCATAATTAATTTTAATTAAACCACCAATTGCATCTCCAGCATATTTTAAAGTTCCAGCTCCTTTTATTAATTGAATACTTTCGATACTACTTAAATCGATGCTTGGAGCATGGTCAACTCCCCACTCGTTGTCTTGTAAACGTATGCCATTATTTATTATCCCTATTCTACTACCAGTTAGCCCATGTAATACTGGTTTGACTATTGAATTTCCAGTTTTATAAGAAGAGACTCCAGATAGCTGCTCTATCGCATCTCCTAAACTTTTTGATTTATACCGCAATGCTTCTTCACTAGTCATTAGAGTTTCAATACTAGAAATACCCTCACTCACAATAGATTCTCCCATAACTATTATTTCCTCAAGCTCTGTTAGATGATGTTCTAAATAAAATTTTTTGACCTCTTTTCTTGGTATTGAAATTTTCGTATTTATTGTTTTACAGTTAGGATGGGAAATGATTATTGAGTACTCTCCCCTACAAAGATTTTCAATAACAAATTCTCCAATCTCATTTGAAAAGACTTCAATTTCTTCACCTTCTATTTCAATTTTCGCATCAGATAAATTTTCATTTAAATGAAGATCAAAAATTTCTCCATAAAAAGAATAACTACATTCTTGGGAATAAGAATGCACACAAAAAAATATTTGAATGAATAAAAATGCTTTTTTCAAAACGCAATACTTTTATATTCAAATTTCAAAGCCCTTCAAAGGCTTTGAAATTCAAATAAATTTACGATAAAGTAGGAGCTTACTACTGTATTGAGATAGGGAAATTAACCTCCAGATCTGTTCCACCGCCAAATTGGGCTCTTGTACTCCCTGATTTACTACTTGGGCCATGGATAAGATAAACTCTAACGGTTCCTGATTCTGCATCTCCAGTTGTCCAAGAGGTATTAATATTGATAGGTATACCATCTGAATCAGATACATCGTTTGTTGCAGATTGAATTGTCAAATTTGAGATTCCAGCTAATTCATAAAAAACAAAATGTTCATCTGCTTCTTCAATAATTTCTGTGGTTACATTTTCCACATCACTTGGATTAGATGCGTTATATGCATAAAAACCAACCTGATAGGTTTTATTTGCATCTATATTTATAGTGGGTATGGTTGACCCTTCATCCCATGTAAATGTTTCGCTATTTGATCCTTCTACAAAAGTTAGACTTACCCTATTTATCTCCTCGTGCTCATGAATTTCCTTTGGATCATCTTTAGAGCAACTTTGAGATATAAAAAGAATTGATAAAATAATTAAATATTTTTTTGATGTCAATAAATTGATATTATTTAGTTTCATGATTATTTATTTAAATGAAATATTAAAAAACCTCCAATTTAAATTGGAGGTTTTTATTATTTGATTAGCAATGTTTTATGCGTAGTAATCAGCGTCATTTTCTTTTGTGAAATCAATGTTCATACTATGGTCATGACCATCATGGTCATCATGATCATCATGATCATCTTTTTCACAAGAGATTAAAACTGAACCTACTAGCATAAAAAATAAGAATATATACTTTTTCATTTTAAAAATTTTTAAAATTATTATTGGTTTTTGAATTATTATTACTTTAAACTTTCTATGAAATAATGGCCGTGGGAGGGCCTCTTTCATTAGTTAAACAAAAATAGTTTATAGAATAATAATTGCTTTTATTTGGTATTCTTTTAGTTAAAAATTCAGGAGAATTTTTTGAAGAATAATATTTTTTTAGATCAGCTAGTTGGTTGTTAAAGGTATATTCGAGCAAACACGATTGATCGTCTTTGTGAAAATGTGTTTTACTTTCAAAACAAAAAGTTTCTTGTTGATGATCATTAGAGAGATGAATACCCTGCAAAATTGACGGAGTAAATAAAACCCCAACAAGAAAATATGAAATAAAAGATTTTATCAAATTAGTTTTTATTATATCAAATATAGTTAATTATTTAATGACTCCAACCACCAATAGGAGTCCTATACTCTGGGCTCCATGCCTTTAGCCTATCTTTTAGTTGCTCAGTAGAATTTCCAGTTATAATAAATGATTCAAGAGTGAACATCTCTAAAAAAGTTTTCATGTTTGGTCCACCTTCAAAGTTATCTGCGTGCTTTATTGCAGCTTCCGAAGTCAGATATTTTTCTATGAGCGTTACTTTTTTACCATCTCCTGAAATATAATAACCATAATCATAACCTTCCGGCTCATTCTTTCTCATTAGGGAGGTAAGCTCAGAAAGAAAGGATTTAATTTCATTTAGTTTTTTCCCCTTATTGATTCTCATTTCAATTAAAAAAGATATTTTTTTAGAAGTATTGTTTTGAGCATTTCTTGCAGTAGCTTCATTTTCAAATGCCGTCATATCAAAAAACTGGAATTCTTCAATGATTTTATTTCCTTCCCATTGGTATGATATGTGAAATGGAATATTGATTTCTTGACCAGTGTATTTACCAGTTGCGCTAAAATTATTCCAAATGGATGTCCATACTTTGCCATTGGAATAATAGTTTGTTTCAATTTCTGACCCATCTGCATCTCCATCTGAAGATTCAAAAGTTATATTATCAAATAAATCATACATATCTTTTATACCAAGAATAAAACTTGATTTATCAAATTCCATTTCTTTTGGATTAACCATTTTCATTTTATCAGAGAAGACCTCTTCAAGATATTCTATATTTTCTGCTGATACTTCCTCAAAAATTTTTTCAATGATTTTAGACTTTTCATCAGTCACCTTGATTTTAGCAAATTCTTGACCACATGACAATAGTAAACTTAGAACAGCTATAAGAGCAAAATTTTTCATTTTTAATTTATTTATGATTAATAAATAGCAATTTAAAAAAATGCTAGGTTTTTCTGTATTCTTAATCTTAAAAAAATCACTTGAGGGGGGATTTCTTATTAAGCACTTTTAGGATTTATTTATTTTTTTGTAACTTTATTATACTTTATAACACCAGGCAACACGGGGTGTATAAATAAATCGTGAGCGGGGTGGTGTACAACGTACCCTGTGATAAATAAAGGTTGCATTAGTCTAACGTTAAATTTATGACCATGGAAGTTAAAACTTATACGGTTGCGTTAGAGCCTAATCAGGGCCATGCTGACGCAATAATGGGAATGCTAAGAAGAGAAAAACCTGCTACCCAAATACGTGTTTCTAAATTTAGAAAAAGATCAAAGCAAGTAGCTGCTTTGGCCTAAAAACTCAATAGTTTACAATAATTATAATTGTTTAAATTGGGTTATGATTAATCTAGTAACATAGAAACCAGGAGTATTTTTTTATTTCATAACGATTAACCTCATAATAGAATATACTTCTGGTTTTTTTAAATGCTATTTTATAATATTTAATTGTAAGAAAAAACCCTCCACTTTTGTGAAGGGCTTAAATTGCTAGTGTAGTGTAGCGGTTTCGCTTGCTCCCCCTCTTGGGCTCGAACCAAGGACCCTCTGATTAACAGTCAGATGCTCTAACCAACTGAGCTAAGGAGGAATTTTACTGCTTATAGGTTTGAATGTTTATCTTAAAATAACATCCTTTAATTACCTTATAACAGCAGGCAAATATAACATCAAAAATAAAATAAAAAAGTGTAAAGTCTAAATACTTTAAATTGGGTTTTAAGTTGTCTCAAGAACCTAGGGTAAAGTTATGTTTATACTTTTCTTAATTAGGGTTTTCTTTCCTCTATAGATAAAACCTCTCTTTGAGGTGATCCTACATAAGCAGATAATGGCCTGATAATTCTATTATCAGCAGCTTGTTCCATAATGTGAGCTGTCCATCCTGTAATTCTAGACATAACAAAAATTGGAGTGAACATTTCAATGTCAAACCCCATCATATAATATGCTGGTCCAGCAGGGAAATCGAGATTAGGATAGATATTCTTTTCTTTAATCATAGTATCTCTTAAGACATTAGAAATCTGAATCCACTTCTCTCCGCCGGTAAAAAGAGCCATTTTTTCAGCATATTTAGTCATTGTTGGCACTCTTGAATCCCCTGACTTATATACTCTGTGTCCAAAACCCATTACCTTCTTCTTATTTACTAATGCATTTAAAATCCACTTTTTTGCATTTTTAACTTCACCAATTTCTTTTAACATATGCATCACTTGCTCATTAGCACCTCCGTGTAACGGTCCTTTTAGGGCACCAATTCCTCCACAAACAGCAGAGTATATATCTGAAGTAGTAGAAGTAATTACCCTGGATGCAAAAGTAGATGCGTTGAAAGAATGTTCAGCATATAGAATTAATGAAACATCAAACGCTTTAATTACTTCCTTTGCAGGAATTTTACCAAAGCACATATGAAAAAAATTCTCTGAGGCTGTTAAGTCATTGCTTGGATTAATAAATGCCTTCCCTTTTTTATGTCTGTATGCAGCAGCAATAATAGTCGGAATCTTAGCTAACATCCTGATGTACTTATCCATGTTTACAACTGCAGAATTATCCCAAATTCTGTCGTCTTCCATACCTAAGTAAGAGATACCTGTTCTTAAAGTATCCATTGGGTGAGACCCTTTAGGAAATTTATGAATCACATCTAATAGATCTTTAGAAATGTTTCTATATTCTTTTTCTTTTTTAATGAAATCAGTTAATTCATTTGATGAAGGCAATTCTTTATTAACCATTAAGAAGGCAACCTCTTCCCAACTACATTTCTCGCATAAATCCTGAACAGCATATCCTCTATATGTCAACGAATTTGTTTCAGCCATTACCTTTGACACTGACGTTTCATCAGTTATGACTCCTACCAGTCCTTTAGCTACTTTAATATTTTCAGCCATTTACAGGATGCTTTATTGTTCTTTTTTAAGTTTGAAATTATACAACCTCTTGTCATAATTATTATAAGCTTTATAGTCTAATACTTCATATAATCTAGATCTAGTTTGCATGATGTCAAGAATAGCATTTGCACTTCCTGTTTCTTTAATTGATTTAAGTCCTTTTTCTACACCATACATTGCCAATCTTTGCGTAGTTACAGGATATATTACTATGTTAGCTCCTAGATTTTCCAATTCTTTTCTTGTCAATAATTTAGATTTACCAAACTCTGTCATATTGACCAATAAAGGAGCATTTACTGCTTTTTTGAAAGCTTCAAATTCTGCTTTTGACTCCATCGCCTCAGGGAAAATCATATCTGCCCCAGCATCAACATAAGCCTTTGCCCTGTCAACTGTAGAGTCAAACCCGTCTACTCCTCTAGCATCTGTTCTCGCTATTACCAAGAAATTATTATCATTTCTGGAATCTACAGCAGCTTTTATTTTCTTAACCATTTCGCCCCTATCAATTAATTGCTTACCATCTAGATGACCACATCTTTTAGGACTGACTTGATCTTCTATATGGCAACCTGCTATTCCTGCATTTTCAATCTCTTGAATCGTACGAACCACATTCATCATTTCCCCAAAACCAGTATCTACATCCATTATTGTGGGGAGAGATGTTACCTTGGCAATGTTACCTGCAAATTGCGTAACTTCAGTCATTGTCGTTAATCCAATATCAGGTAAACCAAGAGAGTTTGCCATTACAGCCCCAGAACAATATACTCCGTCAAAACCATATTGTTCAACTATCATGGCAACCATTGGATTGAAAGCTCCTGGGAATTCCAAAAGTTTTCCAGAGTTTAAAGCAGACCTAAAATCTGCTCTTTTTTGTTGATGGGTTTTCTTATTTATAATCATTTTTATTTTTTTAATTTTTATTTATCCTTTCTACTTATATACTTCATATTTAAAGAGAAAAAGGACTCAGCTAATTTTACTAATCCATTAAAAGATACCTTTTGTATCTAGAGTGCTATTAGATAATTCAGCAACTTGAACGTTAATTTCTTTAACTTCTTTAGGTGTTAAATTACTCAAATTCTCAACTAATCCTATGAATCTGTTTCTCTCTTCTGTTTTTATTAATTCTTTAGTTAACATATCGAATTTTCCAATATAGTTTTCTCTTTTGAAGGGCCTAGCACCTGCAGGGTGTGCATTAGCTCTTTCGATTTTGTCTTCTATGGTTTTTCCATCATTCATAGTAATAATAACTTTCCCCCCAAATGCCTTTCTATTAGGATCTTTTGCATGGTAAATATCTGTCCAGTATGGCTTTTCTATCGTAGAAATTTTATGCCATAAACTAATCGTTTCAGAGTTTTGAACTTTGGCTCTATCATAAGAATCAACATGATGCCATCTTCCATCTAGTAATGCAACGGCAAAAATGTACATGATCGAATGATCCAAAGTTTCTCTAGATGCATTTGGATCCATTTTTTGTGGATCTTTAGCTCCAGTTCCAATTACATAGTGCGTGTGGTGGGAAGTTTCAATTAAAACATCTTTGATTTGAGAGAAATCAGAAATATGTTTTCTCATTCTAAATGCCAAATCAATTAGGGCCTGAGATTGATACTCGGCTGAATGTTCTTTAGTGTAGGTTTCTAATATTGCTCTTTTCTCCTCTCCTGGACCAGGTAAAGTTACTGTATAATCAGAATCAGGTCCATCCAGTATCCAAGCTAATATTGAATCTTCTCCTTCATAGATAGGCGAGGGAGCACCTTCTCCTCTCATTGCTCTATCAACTGCTTCGATAGCTAATTTAGCACCGTGAGCAGGGACATATGCTTTCCATGAAGAAATTTCTCCTTTTCTTGATTGTCTTGTTGATACTGAAACATGTAATGCTTGCTGAATTGCTTGGTATGTAGTTTCTACATCTAAGTTTAACATTGCACAAATACCAGCGGCTTGTGCTGGACATAAATGAGCTACGTGGTCGATTTTATGTTTGTGTAAGCAAATTGCTTTAACCAAGTTAACATGAACTTCATAAGAAGCAACGATCCCTCTTAACAAGTCCTTACCAGATTTACCCAACTGCTGAGCAACAGCAATAACAGCAGGGATAGAATCTCCTGGGTGGGAATAATCTGCTGCTAGGAAAGTATCATGATAATCCAACTCTCTAACAGCAGCACAGTTTGCCCATGCAGCCCATTCGGCATGAAATTTTTGATTATTAGGCATTCCAAAAATAGATGCGCCCCTATCATCATGTCTTGGATGATTTACTGCCATCGCTCTAGCGTTAGCTACAGGGTCTCTTTCAAGAGAAGCTATTGCTACTGAAGCGTTGTCAATAATTCTATTGATTACCATATCTTCAACTTCAGAGGAGGTTTCAACATCCTCACAGACCATATTAGCTATTTTATGAGCTAACTGCTGTTCTTTAGGCAAGTTTTCCCTAGAAGTATAAACTCTTAATTTGTGATTAATCATTCCCATTTTAACAAATTAAATATCTGCTTTGATTTACTATAAAATTTTCTCATAATTTACGCAGCACAAGAATATAATAAATTTACTGAAATTACTTCTTTTATGTTTTGTGTTTTTTACCAGAGAACAATTAGAAGATTACTTAACAAAAATGTTAAGCCTGAAAAAATCATGGCGAATTTATTCTTTTCAAAAGCACCCATATTTATTTTATCATTGTTTTGAATGATAACAATAAAAACATTCACAATTAAAAGCAATAGGATCATATTATTTATCATATCTGCTTTTGTCAATATTTGAACACTTGGGATATTTGATTCAACAAAATATCTATTTCCTATTGCACCAAAAATACCACCAACTGTTAGACTAATTCTAGATTCGAATTCTTTTTTTGGAATAAGGAAGACAATCCAAGAAATAACAAATGATAAAATTGATCCTAAAAAAAGTTTTAAGAAAAGCCATGACCCATCTCTTGAGACGACTATTTCAAAATTACCTGTTGGGAAGATTTGATAGCGCATATTAGATGTAGGAGAAAAGAAATCATATATTCCGCTTGAAACATAAGTATTATAATAGTTAATTCTGTCAATTTTGTATCCATCTTTTAAACCAATCATATTCTTTGAAAAACTTGCAGGAAATTCTTTTGATTCACTTAATCTTACAATTGAAGAATCTTGTTGAGCGAGAAATCTTATGACAATTTTTTGTTTATCAAATGGATAATCTCTAAGATCCCAGTTATGATAAAAGCTGTTTTCTACACTTCCATAATATTGACTAAATTTACCTTCGTATCCTGGCTCAAAAAATTTTTGGTCTTTGTTTGTCTTTTGCCAAAAATAAAATTCTAAATCAGTGATTTTGGTTTGATCTGATTCAATGTAATCAAGTTTTAACAATTTTCTTAAATCAACAAGATCTGTCGTTTTACCAGAAAAAGTTTGATAAACGGTGTCATATTTTGAATAAGCAGCCCAATCAAACTTGGTGAAAAATTGTGTGTTCCTAGTATCAAAGTCATAAATATCTTTTAAAATAAACTCTAATTCTATATCTATTGGATACTCAAGTTCATCTTCATTAGTTAAGTATAAGTAGGGTGAGGGATAACCACTTCTTTGATAGGGAATACTATCTAAACTATAAGCTTTTTTATAATCTTCTTGTGGGTCTTCGATAGATCGAACTTGTTTAATAAAAGCCCTTAATCTATACAAATCAGCAGAATCAGGATAATTTTCAATCCCCTTTGACAAAATTTCAATTGACTTTTCAGGGAAACTTTGGAAAAATCCCCTTGCTTGGTTCAAATAATCATCTTCTGAGATTTGATTAAACCCAAAAAAAGGAGTTATCAATAATATTAAAAGGAAACTTTTCTTTAGTTTTTTCAAAAGAACCACCACAGAAAAAGTCTATTCGGTTTTTTCTTGAGCAGAATCTTCTCTATAAAACTCCTCATCTTCATCAATCCAAATAAAGTCACTACTTACGGATTCAGTCACAGGATTATATACTACTTCAAGATATTTTAGCCTCTTCATATCTCTAACTTTAGTCTGCACTATGAAGGTATGAAAATGATATTTATCAAATGGGCTTAAAAAAGTGTTATAATTATCCCAAATTATGTTTCTTGAATATTGAACATTTGAGTATTTAGATTTTACAAAGGCGCGAATTTTTGTGTTTATTTCTTTCACATTTTTGGGAATTATTTCATCTTCACTAAGCTCTCTAATTTTTAATTCCTCTATGAAGCCCTCATGTTCATTTACAAATACAGGGATATTTGCCTTTTGATCTTGATTAGCAATTTTTAGGGATTCTAGATCTGGGTCTTTAGTTTTATTTTCTTCTTCTTGGGCATAAAACTCCTCATCATCAGAAAACCATTTGAAATTACTGCTTACTTTATCTGTGAAAGGATTGTAAATAACTTCTAAATATTTTAATCTCTCAATATCTTGTTTTTTTCGAACTATAATTTGATCTTTTTCTCCACTAACCATCTTGTGAACTTTTACTTGAACAATGAAAACATGGAAATGAAATTTATCTGAGGGACTGAGAAAAGTTGTATATGAGTCCCAAATAATATTTCTGGTAAGTTCAACGTTTGGATACTGTTCTTCTACAAAAAATCGAATTTTTTTGTTTATTTCCTTAATATTTATTGGCACAATTTCACCATCTTCGTTTTCTTCAAAACCGCTATGTTCAGAAACAAAATCTTCTATTTTTACTTTATCAATCTGAGCATAAGAAAAAAAGGAAATCCAAAAAGCAAAAAACAATGTAAATAAAGAAATATGGATTCTCATAAAGCTATTTTTTTAAATATTTTGTCAATCAAATATAATGAATATCGCTTTTAAAACGGAAAACTAAGCAAATTATTGAGTTATTGCTCTGTAAATATCATTTCCGTTGGCATATAGAACGAGTGCTAGCAATAATATAAAACCTAAAGTTGTAGCATATTCAAGAAATTTGTCAGCTGGTTTTCTACCGGTAATCATTTCATAGATTAAGAACATTACATGACCTCCATCCAAAGCTGGAATTGGCAGAAGATTCATAAAAGCTAAAATTATAGAAATAAATGCTGTTGTAGACCAAAAGCCCCTCCAATCCCATTCACTTGGGAATAAACCTCCAATTGTTCCAAAACCCCCTAATTGTTGAGCTCCTTTTTTTGTAAAGACAAATTTGAATGAAGCAACATATCCATAAAGGGTTGAATAAGCATAATCATACCCCTCTGAAATACTTTGAAAAAGGGAAAGGTTAACATTTTTAAGTTCAATTGGTTTTGGAAAAACACCAATAATTGATTGTTCCCCAAGTTTTATTTTTAAAGTTTTTTCAGATCTTCTTCTTTCAATTGTTAAATCAAATTCCCTAAGGTCATTTTCTGTTTTCCATTTATTAAGATCTCCCCAGTCTGTAATTAT
>CETM01150077.1_pt1 | contig 11220 bp, 16 predicted proteins | sample 361451 | NCBI WGS metagenome assembly CETM01 (sample SAMEA2622690, study PRJEB7988) | marine metagenome | isolation source: saline water (ENVO:00002010), including
AAAAACCATTAGTAAATATACACTATGTACACGATAGTTAATAAATGGAGGATTTCTAAATGAAAAAAATATTCTCAATACTTTTGTTAGCATTCGCTGGAATTACGCTACCGCAGACAACTGCTTACTCTAACGATATAGTACCGCCTGCAGAAAGTGCAACCGTTCCAGACGCGCAGATAATAAACGGGACTGCTGAGGTTTTATTCACTAGCGCTCAAAGAGCGAGCAGAAACAGCGCAGTCAAGGTAGAAGGGTTACAAGGGGGACATGGGTCTGGTACATACGTCGAGATGAACGACCACTTCCTTGTTATAACAGCGCGACATGTAGTTGATAGATCGGAAATCTATTACATTTCAACGCCCACAGAGAAAGTTGTTGGACAAGTAATATGGAAATCACAAACGAAAGACATCGCTGTACTGCGCATCCCAAAGCTCCACTCACGGACTGCTATCGGGCTGGCAAGAACTGGGGAGCTTTCTGTTGGCGATGAAATTACTTACACTGGTTATCCATCAAGCTATGAGCTATTGACCACTAGATCTCATGTGTCTGGACACAGCGAGCCACATAACGCTACACTACTTCAAGGCTTCGTTTGGTTCGGATACTCTGGATCAGGAGGCTTTGATAACTCAGGAAGATTACGATCGATTATCTTCGCGGTTGCGGTAGAAAACTTCTATGGCAGACCAACACCTCTGGCAACTATCGTCTATTCACATGAAATAAGCAGAAATGAGATCGCGCAGATAAGAGAAGCTCTATAACAATAAAAGCTAAGCTGTCATTTTCTCAATCTGAGAATAGAGTTTTGAACGAAATTTATCAAGTGTTGGATCTGATTCAGGAAGCTGTTCAAAATAGTGCTTGACAGCATTTGGCATCTTACGATCAGTTAGATCAAATCCTCGTCTTAACATGTCTAGCGACTTTTCCTTACCGTATACTGCGAGTAATTCTTCTGCTCCATCATGAGCATGAGCATCAATTTCTATATGAGACCTTAGATAATCTTCGATCTTTCCTGATGAGGGAACCTGAGATGGGTCGGCTTTCATCTCTTCAAATGCCGCTGTATCGTCAAGACCCTTGTTTTGAGCTTGCTTCTTCATCTGGTGATAGTGCACCAGCTCGTGGCGTACAGTCTGCGTAATGTGCCTCATAAGAGCTGCTGAATCGAGGTCGGGAAGCTCTTGTTCTGCTGTCATCATCTCCATATCAACAGTATTTCGGCCCGGGTTTTGTTTCGAAACGTACCAGCGTGCGTCAACTAACCACCGGTCAGGGTACGCCGGATGTTCCGGGTGTAGAGTGAAACCATCGATATCATCTGTCTCATGAGAGCTGACAACTACATCAATGTCTAGTTCGAGATCGTCAAACACATCTTGCAGAGTCTGGCTCAAGGCATCGGCTGCAGGGGTACCCAGAGAATTTCCCACTCTGCTCGATATCAAATCAATATCATCCTGTGAATTAGGTTGTTCCCAGAAGCGTGAAGCAGAAACAGCATCATCGATTGTCTTGAAATACTCTTGCGGAAGTGTGGTCACCTCAAGCAAAACCTCCCGAACGTATCGCCTAAGCATAGATTCTTGCACTGTTTCCTTATCCCATTTTTCATGCCCTAGCCAAGTATCCTTCACTTTAAGCAATTCATCTGGTGTAATTTTACCCACTTCTACGTAATTGTTCAAATATCCATCGATCAACTTTTCTATCGCCATTCCAGACTGGCTTGCTTCTCCACGAAAGCCAACTAAGAATGCTGGAACTTCGCATGCTTGCGTGAAGTAATTAAAATAGCTGTTACCCTCTGCCGGAGGCATTGCGGGACAATTTGGTCTCTCAAACGGGTTACCGCTCTGTGTAAGGTGATGGACCTCATGCGGAACAGCGTTGAATAGCTCTTGACGTATTTGTTGTAGAGAGTCCGCGTCTAAAACAAACTCTGGTGAAAGCTCAACATTTATGTTGACTAGCGCCTCCGAGCTTTCGCCCCATCCAGCGTCGGCGTCTATATTCCACCCAGCATGACCATCAGGAAAATCTGTAATAGAAACACTTACGTTTACGTCAAAAAATGCGCCGCCTTCGTCTTCCCAATACTCAAGCCATACATCTGGTGCTATCGGATAATCCCACATGTGTGTGCTTAAATACTCACCTTCTTCTGGAGAAGTACCAAGGTTGCTCATGATCTGCTCTATAATCGGCTGGACTACATCTGCATAATGGAAGCCTTGATCCGACAGGTTAGGGCCTGCTGCCTCTTGAAGTGCGCCACCCAAGAGACCTTGAACAATATCTCCAGCAGAAATTCCTCGCTCTTCGAACCACCCCTTATTCGCTTCTAAAGCAAACATAGCTGGTCCTGATGAGCGGATGCCCGTCAAGTCTTGAGGCTCCATGTCTTCGATGTTCAGGATCCGACCTTCGGAGTCCAGATAAGCTATCGAAAGTGGAATATATGTGTTCTTCATCCAAAAGCTTCTTTCCTCAGAATTTGGAAAAGAAAAAAGCATCCCAGAGTCCTGCGGCAAGAAGTTACGGTACATAAGCCCGAGCTGTCTCGCAGCATGATCATCGGCTCTTTCTACGCTTATTGCGCTCCCGTTTATAACGAGCTTCATCTGTCAGCCTCTACTTATTGCGGTTCCCTTGTGCATAAATAGGTCGTTATCAACAGTATATGACAAATGCATTCTCTCAATATCATAAATAATGCGGTCATCAGTAGGGCCATCAAAATCGTAGCCAAAGACTTGTAGGTCTCTTGCAAAATATTTTTCCACTATTTCCTTTGAAGCGGAATCATAATAATCTCTATAGTCTTTGTTTTTACGATGACTATAGTTGCTATTTGCTCGAGGTGGGTGACTCATATTAGAAAGACCAGAAGCTGTGAACATCGCATCTACACCTGCGTGTAGATTCTCAGACCTGATGGCAAAATTGATGATACATTCCGAATCACGGTTGAACCACTGCGCATACATAGACCTCTTCCAATATGTGGTGTTTAGTCCGTGGTTCCAAGGTACTCTCGGAGAACAAAACTTTTCCACGAACTCTGGGAAGCTGCGAATTCCATAAATGTAATTTACGTTACCCCACCCATCTTCTGTATCTGGTGTGCCGTGCATATACCAGCTAACAAGCCATGAAAATGGATTTCTTGTAAGAGAAAATTTTAACATATTTTCCCACCGGTTCTGGTGCATGGGAAAGCTCTGCTGAACAGCTAACTTCACGTCTTGTCTATTAACACGAGCCCAGATGGGTGTCGTAACTTTTTCAACCCTCATGACCGGAAATGGGTGCGGGTCTGCCATGTGGTATGTTTCGAGATCATTCTGCTCCATACGCCACTTAACAGCTGTACCTGCTGTCTTAGGAACATGAATGAAGAATAAGCGGTCTTGTTCGGAAAGCTGACGGCAGTGTGACATAACTCGATTATCAAAATTTTCAGGAAACTCTTGCATCTTTAACCTCTACACAGATTGTAAGAGATTCTAAGCAAGTGTACTGGCAATTATCAAGTAAACTAAAAGTCCCGCCATGGTACAAAGAGTGCCTAACGCAAACACTGCATAGGTGAGGTCTTTAGGGGTCACTCCCCGCCAATGCATCCATTTTTTGATTCTTTTTATCATATTACTTCAACCTCCACACAAAATCTTGACCGTCATACACAACTGGCTCATAACCATTCTGTTCTAAAAACAGAGATATGGATGTTTGGGAATCGAAACCTGCGTCTTCACAAAACCCAGTCTGGTCTTCGACCTGAATTAGGTAAATTCGTCGCTGACTGATTAGCCTAGACGCGCCTAATAGCACTTCAAACTCTGCTCCCTCACAATCTAGCTTCAGATAGTCTATATGATTTATCCGCATTTCTTCCGAAAATGAGTCTATACTTCTGCACTCAACACGTTTTTCTTGAATTTGTTGCTGGTCTTCCTCTTCCCAGCGTTGCCATGATTTCCTAAAATGAAATGATGAAAGCCCAGATGCCGAAGGGGAATATATTTTTTTTAAGCAATCATTCTCTGACAGAGCAATCTTGTGTAAGTCAACTCGCTCATCTTGCTTGTACGTCTCTTTGTATTCTTCCCAATGAACAGGTTCAAATCCGTGTACTTTACAATCGGGAAAATGGTGAAGTACAAGACCAGTAAAGTCATCAAGGGGCGGAGCTATATTACAGCCAACATCAAAAACGATTATATCACTCCCGGAGAGATACTTTTGCAACCCCATCCTTGCAGCCAACTGAGGACCGCAGCCGTCGAACCACTTGATGTCTTTCGGATCCCAACCTGGGTTGGGTGTGAAGTACGTCAGTAAATCATGACGTAGCATCTCCCTTATTTGGAGGGATGGAAGCGACCCTAATTTTTCATTCATATTTCTCTGCATAGCCTTCTGCGAGTAACCAGTCGTTAATACATTCGTCATCTAACCAGATCTCGCCAAGCCAACGACCGTACTTGCCTTTTTTATCTTTTTGTGTCTTTAATCTTATCCACTTATTTCCAATTTTTACACGAAGAGCATCTCTTGACTTCAGCCCTTCTGGACGCTCTTTACCGCGGATTTCAGGAGTGTTTATTCTGAGGAGGCGTATTTTTTGAGCTTTAAGTACAACATCAAAACCAAGGTCAATATCAACAGTAATAGTGTCTCCATCATAGACTTTCCTAACGAATGCTCTGTATTCATACATTACGTGACCTCATCGCGTTGGCGCATTATGTCTTTAAGCTCTTCATCCCAGGGACCTTCGTACCCTGACATCGTACACTTTGTCAATGCTTGCTCAGCAGTAAACTCTTCGACAACCTCTGGCTGATACATATCATAGTACATGTCTTTCGGGACCCCATTTGGCTTTGTTATTCTTGTCTGATCGTCGAAAACCAAGTCGCCCATCTCAACCCATGCGTGCACGATAGGCTTCGGCGGCTTCTTCCACTTGTCAGTCACCTTTCCATGTACAACCTTAAATTTATCCATGTTGTTGAGGTCTGGATGCTCTACACCGCCATCTTCAGGATCGTCGGGTGGCGTATAATGATCGCCGAACCATTCCTCAGCTTTCTGAATTGCGAATGGAAAGCACATCCCCATCGCGATGGTTTTTTCTGTCAAGAGCTCTCTTATGTATTCGCGGAGTAGTTTCATTTAAGCATCCCCCGTTTACGAAGCTCATCCATAACTGGCGTACCCGACTTTTTGTATAGTTTGCTTAACGCATCATCTTTCCAGTTCTTGGGCATATGCATCCCCTGTGCATCTTTAATCGCTACGTATTGATCACAGTTGTCTTCATCTTCTGGGGTGAGTGTGTTGTGTAGGTCGTCAAGCTGCTGCTTAATAACGTCCGGTCTGTTGTTCATGTAGTAGTCCCAAACAGCTCGAGCATCCCTGGAGACTGATGCCCTGTCTGAGATCATCCCGAGACCGCCGGTTTCCTCTATTGCAACATCATAGGCGAGTGGACCAAGACCTGTTTTGGCGGTTGCACTTTGAACTACGCTATCGGCGCCACCGCATTTGCCGGCTCCTGCTGCGACCGTTGTTTCGTAAGCTACCATCGCCACCCATCGGCGTGGATTGTTTTCAGTAGGCTCCCAAATCATAACTCTATCTGGCAATATCTCAACATACCCACCGTTACTTTCTAGCTCGTCGATCATTGACATGATTTTCGAATCAACTGATTCTGTCAAGAGTTCTCTTATGTATTCACGTAGCAGGTTCATATTTCAATCCACCTGTCCATCGCCTTGATCGCATCAATATTGGCCGCGCCTTTCCATACACCCATCTTTGAAAGTGGGCTTTGCTCTAGCACATCTTTGCCGTACGGATCCCAGGGGGTCTCTTGATTATCTTCATCCCAGAACGTTCCGGATTCAAGACCTCTTTCGTATGCCAGCGTCATTGCGCAATTGTCTTCTTTTGTGCCAGGAGTCAAACGATTTGATAAATCATCCATCTGAACCATTTCAACATCACTGCGATTTGCTAGATAATAATCCCAAACCTTGTTGGCCTGGAATGAAACGTTAGTTCGGTCCGGTGTTAAGCCGGACCCTTTGGACGTAGCAAGCTCCATCGCTAAATCATAAAGTAATGGACCCCAACCGTCCTCGTCAACGCTTGACCATGTGACTGTATAACCACCTAAGCATGGACCATTATCAGGCTCAGCATTCTGCATGGCTGATATTGTACCGAGAGTGCTATACGGCTGAGGCGGCCAGTTATCATGTATCATTATTTCGAATGCATCCCCACTGTCTTCTATAGAAACACCGAAACCGCGCTTTTCAAACTCATCCAAGCCATAGGCTGCTTCTGTCAAGAGCTCTCTTATGTATTCACGAAGGAGGCTCATTCGCAATCACCTGCCCCCACTAACTCTTTGACGCCTGATGGGTCCCAAACACAGCCTGATGCGACATCCCAGCCGTAATACCAGAAGCTATCATCATCATTGCGCTTGCTTGAAAGATAGGGACAAATCTCTATTCCGGCGTAGTCGCTAGCGACTCTTGGCCAATCGATCTGCTTGTCGTAGCCCTTCTTTCCATCAGGGTCAGCGGGGTGAGGAACGCTGTACATCTTATAGAACTTCTCAAAGTGGTACTCGTCCGGAATAAAGAGGATCTCGTAATCATTTAAGATAACGTTATACTGGCCGTCGTATTTCTTTTCATAGTACTGATCATCGCCGAAGCCAGTGTTGCAAAATTCTTCCCAGGTTTCTGCGCTTCCGTCTTGGCACTCATACCAAAGACCGTCTGGCTTGTTGCCAATCTTTTGAGAAAAACCACTAACTTGTGGTTCGTCACCGGAGCGGGTACCCTTGCGAGAATGATGAACGCGCATTTTGTCTCCACCCTCAAGCGGAAAATAGGTTTCGCTAATCACTTCTTTTATATATTCACGGAGGAGTTTCATTCTACAATGTCTCCAGTTCTTACAGCATCAAAATCATACTCACTATAGCAAGTGTAGATCCCATTCCATTTTGACATATCTGCCAATAAAGTTCCTGTAAGTTTGCTTTCGTCGATAGGGTCTGTTGCTACTGACCACTCGAGGTGCATGACCCAAGTACCGTCGTCGCAGTCGAATACAGACTCAGTTGTGCAAGTACCATCAGACCAAGATGAATCGATCATGGTGCAGCCAACTCCTTCGTCTAGTAGGACGATGCCGTTATCAATCGTTACAGGTAAACTGCCCATGGACCCGCAATCTCCTAAGATTTCTGAGGTCGTCATCTCGTAAACACCTGTTTGAGATGTTTGGTCTGATTCGCAGGGTATTATAGGCGATTCTTGATTAGTACAACCCGTTAGCAGCAGCAAAAAGATAGCTCTAAAATTAGGCATAATAAGGGTTCTCTCCCTCAGCATGGTCTGTTAAATCTACAATCCCTGTTATTTCTGGAAACTCTTCGGTAAGGTACGCGCCTACTTGCCCCTGCAGCGTTTGCTTAGAAGCGGCGCAACCCTGGCAGCCCCCACTTAGTCTGACGTGTAGAACACCTTCATCGTCAAAATCTTCAACAGCCAAGTGGCCGGAATGAGCTGCGAGAGCTGGGTTGATATAGTCTTCAACAAATTCTTGGATTTTTTCTTTTAGCTGGTTCATGCCTTAACATTCCCCAGATTAAACGCAACAGGCTGAAACTTCTGCCACATCTTGCCGCCCTTCTTGCTTGCAATAAAAACTGCGACATTGGCTATTTCAATCTCTTCACCTTTTGGGATCCTAACTTCGCTCTCGTCTTCGAACATCGCAGGCTCTTCGCCAGTGGTGGTGGGATCATATCCAAATTCGTTTGGTATCTTACCAGTAAACATTACGTGAAGAGTGCTGCCCCTATTTGTAGCTTCCCATGCATCTGCAAAATTGGCTGCAACGTCCTGGTTCGTAGTCCAAGACTCGCCGATAGTTTCATTCTGTAATTTACCCATAATAAAGGAGCCGGCTTCTCGCTCGCTAATACCGGCGGGCTTGTTTTGGGCTATCTTTCTAATTTGAGAAGCCAAGCCAGCCTCTCCCATATCAATCTTCATACCACGATAGATGTATCTCTGTCCGGATCCAGCTGAGTTGTCTTTTTCCGCTAATAGCCCAATAGCTTCAGCCAGACCCATCTTCTTATACCAGTTGGTAATCACGTCATTGGTGTTCTGGCCTACCCAATTTTTCTTTTGACGACCATTAGCTTTTCCGTCTTGGCCCATAGTCTTCCGGTCAGCTTTATTCCAGCCGTACTCATTAACCTCGACCAACAAGTCTCTCACGTACTGTCGCAGCGCTGCTTCCTGAACTGGATCATCGAGTACGCATGGGTCTTTAAGAACATTACCAACAAAGTGAGGTATAGCTTCAAGACCTGCTGCTTCTGCAACCTGTATGAAGTGGTCTAAGTGGTCTGACCTATCTTCCCAAACTTGCACAGTCTGAAGATCTGGAAACTTCTGAATAAATTGCTCGAGCATCGATGATTTCCAGCCCATGGTTCTGCCGCCTGGCTTCAGATGGATTTCATCAAATGATAAACCAGCTGATGATACGAGCTCAGATACTCTCTCATACAACTCTGGTGACATCCCTCGACCAGTCATGAGAACGACATAAGCTTCAGGTCGGCTGATGGCTTCTTGTGCCGCTGATACAGAGCTACCAATCCACAGCGGGCCCGGGTCAACAACACATGGAGGAGTGAGAGACTGAAGTGTGTCAAACCAATCACCGGTATGACCTTCCCAGTCATCAGGAAACATTGGGCTCATAAAAAGAGTTGCATCAAAATCAAATATGCAAAGTTCAGTTATCATTTTACCTTCTACGAACAGTATACGATCTTCCAGCAGGGTTTAGCATCGGCTCTAGTTGGTCCATCGTCTTCTTAAGAACATCACCTTCGCCCCATGTTGGGCCAGAGTTTGTGCATCGGTACCCAACAACCTTTCCTTGCTCATGTGGTAATTCTTCAACAGAAACGACAGCACCCTCGCTACCCCGGTGCTTGCAATTGTCATTGACATTCACAATCATATCGCCCTCTTTTGGTTCGAACGAATGACTTTGATATGTTTCTTTGATAAGAGCCCTAATGTACTCTCGTAAGACCTTCATACACTTATCCCCGTAATACTGTCATAAGTATTTTGCGGAGACGGTCTTTTATACTCTCAGTGCAGGTTTCTGGGCTAGAAGCCGAACCATTGGCAACACGATATGCAGAAATCTTAACATCAGGTGAATATTGCTTACAAAGTTGAGCTACTGCGCGGACATTTCTTTCACTGTCATCATAAAAGATTAATTCTTCCGGTTGATGTTGATCAAGGTACCCAGCCAGCACAGATGCCTTACCAGCGGGTGTTTCGCCATCCATATCTCCCACTGTATGTAACTGTCCGTCAGATATGCCGATACCATTGTCATTAAGAAACTGAATGATCTGCTGTCTGTTCTGCGGTGTTATATTCGCTCCCCGAGCCGGGCTATACATGTCTTTATTACCAGCTCTTGCTGTTACAACGAGCGCAAGTGTATCAGGGTCTGCTTGCGCCTCTGCCAGTTTACCGAGCATAGAGGCGATACCTTTCGATAGTGACATATCAATAGAAGCCGTTCCCGAATAGTCTATTTCATCCTTAAATCCATCCGGAACCTGAAGCTCTTCATAAAGAGCGAAATTTGCAGAGTCTAACCAATAAAACCCGTGCTCATTCCTGGTATACTGGATATTGTTGTCTAATAACCAGTCTTCGAATGTTCCATCCAGCATTGCGTCATCAATGGAATTTCCATCGTCTAAAATTCGACGTACACCGATTGTTGACACAGTCTGCGCAAGTGTGTCATCAAAATCAAAAGCTATGATCCTCTTAATAGGCATGTCCTTAAATATATTGTAGAAAAGTACAGTAGGTTGTACAAGTCTAGCTTTCTGGACGCTCTATTACTCGAATATTGATCTTTGGCTCGTAATTTTCCGGAGTTTTATCAACAATCCCCTCAAAATCGCACTCATCAGGGAAATAGTAGAAAATGAACTCTTTCTTGGGAAGATGCATGGCAACTTGTGAAGTAGTCACCATCCCGCTATCAGGTTCTGTTCTACGTAGCATATTGTTGTTTGAGCCTGCGTCGAAGTTTTGCTGAGCTAAAGCAGGAGCGATTTCTTCAAAATCTGCGACATCAGATAGCTCTACTTCTGCCTGTGCTTTCCGTATTTTAGAAGACATGTAGTCGTCTGGGCGGCGCTCTGGAGAATATCCTGCACCGTCGTGATCCATACCATGATTTGTGCGTACATCGAAACCAGTCGTAGGATCTAGGGGTGTAATTACAGGAGTGTGAGCTGAAGACATCTCGATGCTGTACAAAGACTGGGGATTGCCGACGAATGTGTGTCCCTTGATGCCACCCATAAAACCAACCAGAGACTTTATGGCTTCATCTATGTCCTGGTACTGTAGAGCGTTTATCATTCTTGGGCCATCGTCAGAATTGACCTTGCCCTTCGTCTTGTCTTTCGCTTTCTCATCATCAGCAATAGAAAGAGCAGAATTAATAACACCCAAACCGTGGGAATTCATGCCTTCGGCATAACCTGTATCGAGGTCTTCAAAATATACTATCTCAGTACCGTCATCTAGCAAATCACGAATGATCTCAACTCTAGCATGGTAGTTTCTGTCTCTGGATTTTGCAAGAACGTGGTCACCGTCCACCTCGCCGCCGACTATTATGCACTCGTCAATTTTTTCGTAATTTCGAAGGCGGTCTAATACTGCCTCGAGTAGCTTAAGCTCATCCACGAATAGGTACCTCTTTAAATGGGCGAAGTTATGTCTAAATATGTCGTAAAAACTACGATGTCGATAAATATAATAAGAAAAACCAAACATTTAACGGGGGCGTAACGGCTTCGACGGGGTAGAATCAAGGGGAGAGTGCAAGCGGGTAAGAAACGGCCCCTAATCGTTCAAAACAATAGTTGCAAATAACAACAATCACTTCGAAGAGCGCTTAGCCGCTTAATCGGGTGGCCGCCTAAAGCCATCTATCCAATTTAGGCTTGAGCAGTTGGTCCTGCTGAGGAATAAAAGCCCACCAGTCCTCACTCGGTCACAGCGGAGGCAAAAAATGCAGTGACTATCC
>CETM01027516.1_pt1 | contig 11207 bp, 10 predicted proteins | sample 361451 | NCBI WGS metagenome assembly CETM01 (sample SAMEA2622690, study PRJEB7988) | marine metagenome | isolation source: saline water (ENVO:00002010), including
CTAACTGTCTAACTGTCCCTCCCCCTATTTACCGGGTTGATTTGGTTTAGCCAAAGGCTTTAGTATTCGGGTCGAAAGGAGAGTGGTAGAGCGGTAATGCGTTATGCGTGGTTGGTACCGGGATTAGCTTTGGGGTTACTGTTAGGATCAGCGATGCCCCTCTGCGCTCAGAATTCCATTAGCGGTTTGCGGCAGTCTGTCAGAAGACCACCCGCCGAACATCGCTTGCCCAGGTCAGACCAACGGCGTCAACAAAGTGAGGACGATCCCTGGCAGAACGACGAAGACGACAATAGTACTTCGAATAATTCCATTGGCGATTGGAATCCCATTGGCCAAATCTTACTCGCTCCTTTTACCGCTCCCAGATTTTATCTTCAGGACAGAGGTCAGGAAGTATTCTTTACGAATTATCCTTTCGAAGATCACTATTCGGGCAATCTTGTCGTAGAGCCACTTTGGAGCCCGGATCTCAAAAAAACGCGATTGCGATTTGGAACGGAGTACGGTGACAACTTTGACCGGCAGCAGAAGATCACCACTCGCTTGCAATTTGATACCACAACCAGAATAGGAATCGACACATCCTTTGATTATCTACGGGAACAACTAGGGTCCGGTGCACATGACCAAACATGGATTGGTGATATCAATCTGACATGGCGTTTCGCTCAGTCTGAACATTCGGAATTTCGCTCAGGCCTGGGTTATAATTGGCTGGCCGATTCGGGCAATTCCGGCAAAGGATTTAATTTCACCTATGGAGCCACGTTCTTTTTGAACAAACCGAGTGTCCTCGACTTGGATATCGATTTGGGACGCCTTGGAAATGCCGACCTGACTCGTATCAAAACGACTTATTCCAGATATATAAAACGGATCAAACTTTCCATTGGTTATGAGTACCTCCATCTTGGTGCCTTTCAAGCGAACTACTTCACAACCGGTCTAAGCCTCGACTTTTAAGTGAATCGAAAGAGAGGCTTGTCACATCGCCATCCTCAAGCATTCCTCAGAATAAAGAACAGTATGGGACAACGATATTACCTAGACTCGGCTCCGGGAGAAGATGCCGATGCGATTGTATTGGAGGGATCTGAAGCGCAGCATTTGATCAAAGTTATGCGTGCCAGGCCGGGGGACGTAGTCGAGTTATTTGATGGTTCGGGAATGCAATGGCAAGCCACGGTCACGGAAGTAAGACGAAACGAAGCCACGCTTGCTCTCGAGAAGCCCGTCAGCGTTTCCCGCGAGTCCGCCATTGGACTTACATTAGGCATTGCCTTACCTAAAGGTGACAGGCAGAAGTGGGTGATTTCGAAACTCGTGGAACTAGGAGTAGCCCGTGTCGTACCGTTGATTACCGAGAATGGTGTAGCTCAGCCTGTCGAAAAAGCCATGCAACGCTTACGACGACAGGTGATTGAAGCAAGTAAGCAATGCCGTCGTAATCAATTAATGGAAATTACAGTTCCCCAATCACTCGACGAATTCTTACAAAATAAATCGGGTCCTTGCTGGATTTCTCATCCCAGTTCCGCAGGTGGTGCTTCTGAGTTTCATTCCATCAAGTCATTGCAGGTTAAGGCCGGTGAGGCATTTGTTGCCATTGGCCCGGAGGGAGGATTTAGTAAGACTGAAATTGCAGTTGCGGAACGTGCCGGCTGGTCAGCATTGGATTTAGGCGAGCGGATATTACGGATTGAGACAGCAGCGATCGCCGTGGCTGCGCACCTCCTGCTTGGTCGATAATTATCCCATATCGAAATTGAACATCGTTGTTTACAATAAACAGCCCCTCGGACAGGGGTGATCAATATAAAGAGACGAGGCAAGTTTCAGATGGCGATTGAAGAGCAGCCCGAAGACGATATCAATATCGATCTAAAGAATCGTGGTGTTGCTGCGCTGTTAGCCTGGCTGGTTCCTGGAATGGGGCACATGTATCAGGGAAGGATCTCGAAGGGGATTACGATTTTTGTCAGTGTTTCCTTCCTCTTTATTGTTGGTTTGCAAATGGGTGGTGGCAAAGTTGTCTACTGCTCGTTAACCAAAGCAGATTTCCGCTGGCAATTCTTTGGTCAGGCATTCGTCGGTTCGGCAGCGATTCCCGCAGTGATTCAAAATCGAGCTGTACGCGATGACAAGGATCCTTATTTTGGTGGCCGTTTTGCTCCTCCTGCCCATGTCTACGAGCGACGGGAGTGGTTATCTAGCTATCACGCTTACTTTGATATTGGCACTTTATACACATTGATTGCAGGTGTATTGAACATGTTTGCCATTTTCGATGCCTATGGGGGGCCAGCTGTTTGGTACGAGAATAATGAGGATGAAGATCCAGAATTGTCTGAAGGTGGTGCCGAATGATTAGTTTTCTCACTCAATTAATCATGCTCGCTGACGGTCCTGATGCGATGGCAGGCTGGGAAAAAGTACTTCACATGATCCCGTTGATTGTCTGTTCGAGTCTTGTCTATGGTGCTACCAGACACGAAAACTGGAAAATCATTGGTCAGGAATCTCTGAAGCTGGCTGTCTGGCTTCTTTTTTTCACCGGCTGTGTATTTGTTGTAGTCCTGTTATTTAGTTTCTTTAACTAACCGGATTTCGTCCGAGAATCTGATGAATCTGTTACTTGGCATTTCTGCTTTTGGCTTAGTAAGATAAAAGCTGTCTTATCCAATACTAACAGGAGGTTAATCGCACACCTCATATGAGAATCATTATTCTTGGCAGTGGCACAGTAGGTAGCTGGATTGCCGAGACTCTCTGTCCAAATCATGACGTGACTGTCATTGATACAAATCCTGAAGTGATTCAGCGGTTAAATGACCATTTAGATGTGCAGGCTTTTGTAGGCTCGGCCATCGATTCAACGCTCTTGTTCCAGGCTCAAACCCTGACGATGGATTTATGTCTGGCGGTGACCGGTGACGAGTCGAAAAATGTACTGGCCGCCAGCATGGCCAAACGGATGGGATGTCGCCGAGCGGTCGCTCGAATTCATTCTCCGGTCATGTTTGATAAAAGCACGTTTGATTACGAAACCGAATTCAGTATTGATCGACTGATCAGCCTGGAAGAGCTAACGGCGATTGAACTCGCTCAGGAAATTCGAACTCCGGGTTCTGTGGTCGTGGAACATGTCGCCAGAGGATCGATCAAAGTCCAGAGTGTGAAGCTAAGCTCAAAGGCCACGATCCTGGGCAAGCCACTGAAGGAACTCAAACTGCCAGGTTCGGTGCGTATTGGGTCGATTACCAGATTGGATGAAGAATCACAGGAACGAGTGACTCGGCTGGCCAATGCCGATGACATCCTGCAGGCGGAGGATCAAATTCTGTTGATCGGCGATGACGAGGATGTCGATGCGTTACTCGACAAGTCGTTGAATAACCAAAAGAAAAAAGAAGTCATCATTGCCGGTGGTGGCAATGTCGCAGTCTATTTGGCGACTATTTTGGAATCCGGTCCTTATGACGCTATCCTGATTGAGCGTGATCTGGAGCGTAGTGAAGCTTTGGCCAAGCAGTTGCCGGACGTCACGGTGTTACACGCAGATGCAACTTATCGTCAGACATTATTAGAAGAACACGTTGAAAAGACAGACTTCTTTGTGGCCTGCATGGGTGACGATGAAAGTAACATCATGACCAGCGTCGAAGTCGATGATATCATCAATCAAAATGACGGTGTTGAGCGTGATGACAAGACGATCGTCTGTGTGGTCTCCCGTCCGGATTACGCTCAGGTGATCAGTAGGCTTGGAATTGACCGGGCAATCAGTCCCCGCACAGCGATGGTTCAACAGGTTCAAACGTTTCTGACCAAAGGTGCAGTTATTTCCACCAATAAGCTTCCGGATACAGACATCGGTGTCTACGAAATCGAAGTCCAGTCCGGGTCGGCTGCCGAAGAACACGTGTTGGTCAATTTGGCGTTGCCGTTGGGTAAGTGTTTGATCGCGGCTGTTTCGAGTCAGGGCGAGGCGCGCGTTCCACGAGGCGATGATCACTTTCGCGCAGGCGATTACGTCGTCGCATTGATACATGCAGATGCTGTAGAGGAAGTGGTGGAGAAATTTAGCGGGTCGAGTCGGTAGGCAGCTATGAACTATCGTGTTGTTAGTTATTTCCTGAGCATTGTCTGTTTCTTTGTTGCAGCAGCCATGACGTTTTGCTGTTTGTTTGCTATGCCCTGGCTGGGTCACCGCAGCAACGAAGATTACTCGCAACTTTCGTTTGAATCAGACGGAGTGCGTGGCCTTCTAAGTAGTGTGGCTGTTAGTTTGCTTGTCGGATTTCTCCTGCGTCACTGGGCGAAGGATAATCGTGGCGACGGACTTTATCGTAAGGAATCCATGGCTACGGTTGGGTTGAGTTGGGTCATTGTCACCATCCTTGGTGGCCTGCCCTACATCATCGCCGGCGTAAAGTACGCTCCGACGATTCGACTGGAGAACGCGCAGTATGTCGAAGTTTATGAGCATGCCTTTCACTGGCGTCAAAACTGGTCATCGTATGATCTTGAGCTAACAGAGGGACAGTTCCAGGTTTTAGATTCCATCATCAATGATCCGGTCTATCCATCTCAAGGGATCTCCGTGGCTGAATTGAGCGAGTCCACGGCACTGGAGGTGGCTGTCGTGCAGACCACGATTGCTGAGCTGCAGAATCTACCGTCGATCAGCGACAAACTCGATGTACAGGGAGACATCGATCAGGCGTCAGCCCGTGTTCTGGTGGAATGGATCTCCATGCGCATCGGAGATGCCATGTTTGAATCGCAATCCGGATTCAGCACGACCGGAGCGACCGTGATTAGCAAACTGGAAGACCCCGGATTTGTTCCGCACTGTATTTTGTTTTGGAGAAGCACAACACACTTCCTGGGCGGGCTAGGAATTATCGTTCTGTTTGTTGTTCTGTTGGGTGGAAGTTCCGCAGGGAAAGCTTTGATGCGAGCTGAAATGCCCGGGCCAACGAAGGAAGGTAACACTCCGCGGATGCAGCACGCGGCATGGCGTTTTGGGGGACTCTATATCGCGCTCAATACCGCGCTGACGATTCTGCTCCTATTTGATATGAATTTATTCGACGCGCTCTGCCATGCGTTTGGCACGATGGCTACAGGTGGATTCAGTACTTACGATACCAGTGTGAAAGCGTTTGATAGTGCCTATGTTGACTACACCATTACGCTGTTTATGGTTTTGGCAGGGACAAATTTCGCGTTGCTCTATTTGTTGGTTATCTTACGAGCTGGAAATGAAAGCCGGTTTGTCAGATGGAAAGAGCAGATTCGTCAGGTCTTTCGTGATTACGAATTGCGTGTTTATCTCGGAATCATTACGGTCGTCACTCTATTGGTCATGCTGTACGGATTGTCGTACGGGGACTGGGATTTGGCTGGCGATGAGGCTGCCGGAGTTGGCTTGCCCGAAAAGCTCATGCGATCGATACGTTACGGCCTATTTCAGGTAGTGGCCATCATTACCACGACCGGTTTTGGAACGCATGACTTTGATCAGTGGAATGAGTTTGGACGTGCACTGTTGTTGGGCCTGATGTTTGTTGGGGGATGTGCCGGCAGTACAGGAGGTGGCATGAAGGTGATCCGCCATATTCTGTTCGTCAAAATTCTTAGGCAGGAAGTCGAGCATCTGTATCATCCCAACGTCGTGCGTCCGCTAAAGTTCGGAAGCGAGACATTTGACGATAAGGATATGCGTCGAGGTATCCTTGCTTACTTTGGATTTATTGCTGTGTTATTCATGCTGACATGGCTGTTAGTGATGGCCGTCGAGCCTGACACGACCTGGCATCAGGAAGATCTGTCGAACAAGATGATTGACAACTCAAGCGCTGTGATTGCAACGTTGAATAACATTGGCCCAGGGATTGGAATTGTTGGTGCGACTTCGAATTATGGTGCTTATTCTCCATTTTCGAAATTAGTGTTTACCTGGTTGATGATGTTAGGACGTCTCGAGATTTTCTCAATCCTGATTCTTTTCTCGCCCACCTTCTGGCTGAGTCGTCGTTAACGCGAGAGGTTATCGTGTCCAATCAATTAATACAAAGTTTGAATCAGGCAGATGCGCCGCTATCCACAGACGCATTGGAAGAGATTTTGAGTATTCCAACCGATGGTGTGATCGAGATGTTCGCGCGGCTTGAAGGCCATCTGGTCATGCTCGGTGTTGGCGGTAAGATGGGACCGACAATGGCCAGAATGGCTCAGCGAGCGATCACTGCTAGTGGCTCGGAGATGAAACTCACTGCGATCTCCCGCTTCTCGAATCCGACGGTGCGAGAACGCCTTGAATCCTGGGGGATTTCTACTCAGGCCTGTGACCTGCTGGATCCCCCCTCGGTACAGACCCTTCCCGACGCGACTCATGTACTCAATCTGTCGGGATTCAAATTTGGAGCGGCCGATAACCTTGGTTTAACCTGGGCCACGAATTGTGAAATTCCATCAGCGATTTGTCGTCGCTATGCCAACAGCAAAGTCGCAGCATTTTCCACGGGTAACGTGTATGGCATGGTGGATGTGACATCGGGGGGAAGTTTAGAAAATACCGAGTTATGCCCCGAGGGCGAATACGCTATGGCTGCCCTGGGAAGAGAGCGAATGTATGAATACTACGCGCAACAGCTGAATCTACCGGTGGCTATTTTACGCTTAAATTATGCAACCGAACTGCGATATGGCGTACTGATCGACATCGCTTCGAAGGTCCTGCAGGGAAATCCAGTCGCTCTGTCTATGGGTTTTCTCAATGCCATCTGGTTGGGTGATGCCAATGCGATGACATTACGCTCCATCGAATTGACGGAAGTCCCCGCCAGGCCGTTGAATATGACCGGTCCGGACGTGATTTCCGTTCGGGAAGTTGCCCGGCAGGTTGGTCAGCTGACTGGACACGCTGTGACGTTTGAAGGGACAGAACTGGAGCAGGCGTTATTGAGCCGATCAGCACATAATTATGACGTTCTGGGGTCGCCGCTGATTTCTTTAGAAACCATGATTCGTTGGTCGGTTCAATGGTTACAGCAGAATGGTGAGTCGCTTGGGAAACCAACCAAGTTTCAGGTTACGGATGGAAAATTCTAGTGGCCGGTTCGTCTTGTACAGGCAGACACGCCACCGCTTCCATACTGCTCTAAGGTATTCAGCAACTATAGGAGAATTACTGGCGGAAGGGTGACGTGTCCGAAAAGCTAATGGGATTTGTTTGGCTGCCTACGATTGTGAGTGGAGTCCTGGAGTGGTTGTCAGTTCAGTGCAGACGGAATTTGCTCCGACTGGCTGTAAACGACGTTCATAATGTTTTGTAAGGCATAGCAGCGTACTTCCTGGTGTTCATGACAAAACCCAGACGCATACCACTTCCCTTCGTGAGCATAGATTTCACGGACATCAAATCGAAACCAGACAGCGTAGTCTTCCCAGTGATCAAGCTGGATATCAGAGCTCTTGCTGATCAGATCGTCGACTACGAGGATTTCGATCGAAACCTGTTGCATCAGGCTATGAGCGAGTGCTCGTAACAGATCCCGTTCCAACGTCGAATGACGCGGTAAATGCGATTCATAGCTACAGGCGTCATAGAGCCGTTTGATGGCTTCACGTTGAGTGGAATCAAGCTTGTCCAGAAACATATTAACGATTGTCTCCAACCCCTCCTTGACTCCATCGATGTGCATCCAGGGAGAGCAGCGGGTTGCCAAAACCAGATCACGAAGGTGATCGACATTACATCGTCTTCGAATTTGAAACTCTCCGTCATTGAGATTTGGTAATTCATCGATGATGCAGTAACTTTCAGCCAGATTGTCGAAGTGAACAGAAATCCCGGATTTCCGTAATAAATCGAGGTCGCGGTAAATCGTACGCTTGCTGACATTAAATCTCTGTGCCAGATCATCGGCGGTGACTCGCGACCCGGTCCGAATATGCTCGGCGATCTGAAAAGCGCGTCCTGTATATCTCGAGGGCATGTTGGAAATAAAAGCCATTTGGAAACCTCCTGTTTTTCAAAACGTTGGCCTAAGCAAAACAATGAGTGCTCATAAACTAAGTTGCGAAAACGAGTCAAAAGGCGCCCTGAATTCCGGAAAGATTCTTCAGAAACCACAAACTCTTCGGATTTCGTTAGAATACGGAACGTGAAAGGGAGCCAATTCTTTATGAAGGAATATCACTGTGCATCAACATCGTTATGTCGAACGCGTCGTGGATCTGATGGATCCGACAGACAATGTGCTTCTCAATATGTCGTACGAAGATGCGGCCGAGCGGGTTGCCAGTGGTGATGCTCAACGGGTTGGCGAGATTGACGGGCAATTTGCAATCATTCAAAAACGCGGCAACATTGTTCGTATGGCTCGGTCAATCGGTCGACCCATGCGTTACTTTCTGGCAAAACGAGCGGAAGGCCCCTGCTTGATTGTGGCTGAACGTATGGAGCAACTACGAGCGGCGCTAGCCGAGGAAGGTCTGGAAGATCAATTCCATCCGTCCTATACCCGCATGGTCCCGGCACATTATGTCGTTGAAATAGCTTTGATTGGCTGCCCCGATCCTAATCCGGTCAATACTCGATTCTTCACTCCCGAACGTAACCATCTGGGTACAGATTTAAATATCATTGGCGAACGATATATTGGGAAGCTCGCTGAAGAAATGGACAAGTGGCTGGACACGATCGATCCAGCGGCTCCCTTAGGCGTGCTGTTCTCAGGCGGGATTGACAGTGGCGCCGTACTCGTTGTGCTACGTCATTTATTACTTCAGCGTGGGCAGGCCCCGAATCGATTGAAAGCATTCACGCTGAATGTCGATGGAACATCAGCGGATGCCAGCCAGGCCAAACAGTTTGTTGATGAAACGGATATGAGTCTGTTCCTTGAAATCGTCGATGTGGATCGTGATGATGTCGACTTCCGGGAAACAATCAAAGTCATCGAGGACTACAAGCCGTTAGATGTACAGTCGGCCACGATGGCTTATGCGTTGCTTAAGAAAATCCGAAAACTCTATCCCGACTGGGAACATCTGGTTGACGGTGACGGCGGAGATGAGAATCTCAAAGATTATCCAATCGAAGACAATCCGGAACTCACCATCGTTAGTGTCCTCAATAACCTAATGCTCTATCAGGAAGGTTGGGGTGTTGAATCGATTAAGCATTCGCTTACATACTCCGGTGGTCAAAGCCGGGGGCATGTCCGAACCTATGCTCCAGCAGCTGTTCTGGGATTCAAAGGATTTAGCCCGTTTGCTCTGCCATCGGTCATTGATGTAGCCGAAGGTATTCCGTTTATCGAATTGACGGATTGGGATCATGAAAAGCTCTATCAGCTTAAAGGTGAAATCGTACGCCTCGGTGTCGAAGCCGTGACCGGCGTGACCATGCCGGTGTTTGAGAAAAGACGCTTTCAGCATGGGGCTGCTTCCCGGGATATATTCCAGCATGCCTTTCCGGCAACCGATCAGGAATATCGCGATGTCTTTTCAAAAGTATTCGATCGCTAAGCCTAATGGACCTGCCAGTCTTCAATTCAGAGCATATTCTTGCTCAACGGCCTGCAAAACATGAAGTGCGGCCGGATCGGCCTTATGCCTGGATGATCGAACCGGAGTGTGATAGCAATGGCATCCTGCAGCAGGTGGTCACTCTATTTTTAACCGGAGCGGAATGTCGATTCCGATGCACGATGTGCGATCTCTGGAAGCACACGCTGGATATACCAACGCCCCCGGGTGCTCTCATCGAGCAAATCAATTTTGCGTTACAGGATTTAGGAATCAATTGGCAGGCTCCTGCGGATTCAGGTACAACCGCGATCAAACTGTACAATAGCAGTAATTTTTTTGATAAGAGAGCTGTGCCACTGGAAGACTGGATTGAGATTCAGCGTTTGACGAATTATTTCGAAACGGTGATTGTTGAAAATCACCCCGGGCTTTGCGGGAAACGAGTCTATGAATTCCAACATGGGTTAGCGGGGCAACTTGAAATCGCACTCGGATTGGAAACCGTCCATCCGCAAGTGTTACCGTGGCTCAATAAACAAATGACGTTGCCGCAGTATCGAGCAACGGTGGAAGATTTAGTGGCCCATGATGTACGAGTGCGTACATTCATCCTCGTCAAACCACCTTTTTTAAACGAACAAGAGGGTGTTTTCTGGGCCATGGAATCGATGCGGTTTGCATTCGAATGTGGCGTGGAGTGTTGCTCCATGGTACCTGTCCGTGGCGGAAATGGATTGATGGATCGTTTGCAGCAAGATGGAGATTTCACGCCGCCGACCGTTGCCAGTTTGGAACAGGTGCTTGTGGCTGGACTGGAAATGGGCGTTGGACGAGTCTTTATGGACCTTTGGGATAGTGATCAGTTTTTGGCTCCCGAGTGTTGTAAGCAACAGCGTCTAAGCCGCCTGATGGAAATGAATCAGACTCAGCAAGTACAGCCAGAGGTGCAATGTGACACCTGTGGCTAACGCGAAATCTGTCGTTATCATTGGCGGAGGCTTCAGTGGTTCGCTGCTGGGTGCCATTCTGGTTCGAGCAGGCTTCACGGTGACGATTGTTGATCGTGGCCAGCATCCGCGTTTCACCATCGGTGAATCTTCGACGCCTACGGCTGGCTTCATTTTAAAAGCACTGATCCGGAAATATAATCTGCCGGAACTACTGCCGTTGACGCAGTACGGTCTGTGGAAAGAAACATACCCGCATATCAGTTGTGGTCTGAAGCGAGGATTTAGCTACTTCTTTCATCAACCGGGAGCTTTACCACAGACCACTGCTGACCATGCTCGGGAATTATTAGTCGCTGCTAGCAGCTCGAATGCCACCTCTGATACACATTGGTATCGTCAGGATGTCGATGCGTTTCTATTTGATTATGCGGCGGAGAATGGCGTGCGTTGTATTTCTAATGCGGAGATCGCTGATGCGAACTTTGACCACCAACGACAGACGTGGACGATCCGTCTAAGCAGTGAGCTGATAATCGATGAAGTTGATTGGGTGATCGATGCTTCCGGAGCCGCGGAAGTCATGAGTCGTTTAACAGGAGAGACAACTGCAGATCGATTTGAGTTGACGACGAATACTTCGGCGCAGTTTGGTCACTTTCAAAATGTCCGAGCGTATGACGATTTGTTAACCGGGGCCAAGATGGATGT
>CETM01017869.1_pt1 | contig 11182 bp, 6 predicted proteins | sample 361451 | NCBI WGS metagenome assembly CETM01 (sample SAMEA2622690, study PRJEB7988) | marine metagenome | isolation source: saline water (ENVO:00002010), including
ACGGAATCTGATGCAATGGAATAATAGATGAATAATGCACTTAAACAGCCCAATAGTGTACCATAAATAATACCAAGTGACATACCTACTTTAATTTCTTTAAATATAACTTTATAAAATTCATTAATATTTACATGTCCTGTTGATAAACCTCTAACAATAATAGTACTTGTTTGAGTGCCAATATTTCCTCCCATTCCAATAACAATGGGAATAAAAGATGCTAATATTATCTTATGCCCAATCATCATATCCTCAAAGTATGAAATAATTAACATGGCAAATAATCCACCAATCCAACTAGGCATAAGCCATGGAAATCTTGTCTTAGTATTTTCAGATATAGATTGTAATAAAATATCCTCATCATCTCCTGCTCCAACCATTTTTAACATATCTTCTGTAGCCTCTTCTCTAATAACATCCATCACATCATCTACAGTAATAATGCCTACTAGCTCATGCTTTTCATTTAATACTGGAAGTGCTAAATAATTATATTCCGATACAATATTAGCCACTTTTTCTTGGTCATCTTCTGGATTTACATAAATAAAATCTTTTTCCATTATATCTTTAAGAGTTTTGTTTTCATCATTTAATAACAGCTGTCTTAATGATAATACCCCAATCATTTTTTGTGTATCTGCATCTATCACATATATATAAAAAGGCATTTCAATATCTTCACCATATTGTTTAAATCTATTGCGAGCCTCTTTAATGGTAAGATTACTATTAAATGCCATAAATTCATGAGACATAATTCTACCTGCTGACTCATCTTCATACTGCAATACTTCTTCTATTTCTGATAATTCTTCTTTATTTAATAATTCTTGTATTTTGATTGCTAAATTTTTTGGAAGTTCTTCGATTAATTCAGCTATATCTTCAGATTGCATTTTACTCAAAATAGTTTTGATTTGTTTTGAGTTGATTGAAGAAAAAATATCATAAATTAAGCTTTCATCTAATTCTTTTATAAATTCTCCTACTCCATTCATGCGTACAATATATTGAAAAATATTTTTTCTTTCTATGGGATGTAGATGACGATAGATATGCACCATTTGGGAAGGATGCATTTTGTTAATAACTTTATATAAAGTGACTTTACTATCTCTGCGATTTAATCGTCTTATAGTATCTAGCATTCTTCTATTATCAAAGTTTGCCAAATTAGCTTTCCTTAAACTTATTTTTAATCATCCAATCATCACTAGCAAATTTACTTAAATAGTTTCTGATTGAATCTGGCAGTATAACTAAGCATTTTTGATTTTTAGTTAAGGTTTTAGCAGCTTTAAGTGCTGCAAATGTTGCAGTTCCACAAGAGCCTCCTATTAGCAAACCTTCTTGTTTAATTAATAATCGTGATGTGTTAAAAGAATCTTCATCATTTACTTTTATATATTCATCAATTAAATTATTATCTAAAACATCTGGGAAAAAATCATATCCAATACCTTCTACTTTATATGGATAAATTTCAGTTCCTCCCCCCAAAATTGAACCATAAGGGTCTACTCCAATTATTCGTATATTAGGATACTGTGTTTTTAAACGTTTAGCTAGACCAGTAATTGTTCCACCTGTTCCTACACCTGCTACAAGCATATCTAAACCATTTGGAAAATCATCAATAATTTCTTGAGCTGTGAATGTAGAATGTGCATCTGGATTATTTGGGTTTGCATATTGATCTAAAATATGAGAATTTGGTATTTCTTTATTTATTTTTTTTGCAATTTCAATATGGCTATCAGGGGCATCCCATGCAGCTTCTGTTGGGGTTCGTACAATTTCTGCTCCTAATGACTTTAAAACTACTTCTTTCTCTTGGCTCATTTTTTCTGGCATAGTAATAATCATTCTATAGCCCTTAACAGCTGCAGCTAATGCTAAACCTATTCCTGTGTTTCCTGAAGTTGGCTCAATTAAAGTATCTCCAGGTTTAATTGTACCATCTTGTTCAGCTTTTATAACCATATTATATCCTATACGGTCTTTTACCGATCCCCCAGGGTTAAAAAATTCACATTTAGCATATAAATTACATTGAAGATGCGAACCTACTTTATTTAGTTTTACTATAGGAGTTTTCCCTATAGTTTCTAATATATTATTTAGTATCATAGTATTTATTCTTCTATTTTTTATAAAGATAATGTATTACAATGGATGCGGCTTCTGCAACATTTAAGCTCTCCATTTTTCCATTACCGGGGATATGAATTGATTGTGCTTTTTCTTTGCAGATTTTTGATAGACCTCTTGCTTCATTTCCTAAAAAAAGTGCCCAATTTTCATGTACTTTTTTATACTTAGTAATATTTGTCCCCTCCATATCAGCAGCCAGCATTTTATAATTATTATCATCTAGATATGTAATAAAATTTTCAATTGTATCTCTACATATATTTTTTATATGAAAGTGTGCTCCCATAGCAGCTCTAACAGTTTTTGGATTATAGATTTCCACACTATTATCAGTTATCATAATGTTATTACAACCAAACCAGCTGCATGTTCTTAATATTGTCCCCAGATTTCCTGGATCTGATATATCTTCTATTACTATAATAGGGCCATCTAGCTTTATTTGAGAGTTTATTTTTGAGAATGGGGAGTATTTTAATAAAGCAAATATTTGTTGCGAATTTTTTGTATCAGATATTCTTTCTGCATCTTTTTTAGAACATATATTTAAATCAATATCATTTTTTTTAGCATATTTTCTAATCTCATCAAAATGATTTACTTTATTTGAATAAATAATTTTTTTGATTGGTTGATTATTTTGTAATGCATCTAATATTAATTTAGATCCTTCAATTACAAACTCTTTATTAAGTATTCTAAACTTTTTATTTTTTAATGATATTAAATATTTAATATCTTTTTTTTGAATCATTCTATTCATCTAATTCGATTAAGATTGGAGCATGGTCTGAGCCCATAATTTCAGGTAAAATAATAGATTTTTTTATTTTATTTTTTATAGTCTGTGATACACAAAAATAATCAATTCTCCATCCTACATTTTTTGCTCTTGAATTAAACATATAGCTCCACCAAGTATAATGCCCGGGTTCTTGATTAAACATTCTAAATGTATCTAAAAATCCTGCTGATATATAGTTTTCAAATCCTGTTCTTTCTTCATTAGTAAATCCAGCATTTCTTTTATTTGTTTTAGGATTTTTAAGATCAATTTCTGTATGTGCAACATTTAAATCCCCACAAAATATAATAGGTTTATTTTTTTCTAACTGCTTCAGATAGTTTAAAAAATCTACATCCCATTCTTTTTCTCTATAATTTAATCTACTTAAATCTCTTTTTGAATTTGGGGTATATACTGTTATTAAATAATAATTTTTTAATTCAAAACAAATTACACGGCCTTCTTTATCATGTTTTTCTATATCCAAATCATTTATGACATTAATTGGCTTTATTTTAGAAAATATAGCAGTACCAGAATAACCTTTTTTTTCTGCACTATTCCAAAATTTATAAGGATAATTATCTAGTGTTAATTCTACTTGTTCAGGTGATGCTTTTGTTTCTTGCAGGCATATAATATCAGGGTCTGTATCATTAATAAAATCTAAAAAACCCTTTTTTAATACGGCTCTAATGCCATTTACGTTCCAGGATATAATTTTCATACTTTATAAACCTCTCTAGATTTAATTATTTTTTCATAAATTTTATTATAATTTAATTTAGACTCAAGTTGTTCTATTTTTTGTGTATTAGCTTTTAATGCAGGATGTAAAGGGACAAAAAATGAACAACAATCTTGTTGTGGAGCAATTGAATATTCGTATGTTCCAATTGTATTTGCTAATTTAATAATTTCCTCTTTATTATGTCCTGCTAATGGTCTTAAAATAGGAAAAGAACTTATTGAAGATATTGCATGCACATTTGATAAAGTTTGAGAAGAAACTTGTCCAATATTTTCTCCTGTTATCAGAGCTTTCGCATTTATTTCATCAGCTAGCATACATGATAATTTAACCATTACACGTCTAAACATAATAATCCAAAATTTATCATCTATTTTATCCATAATTAATTTTTGTATTTCAAGTATAGGGTATATATATAATATAGATTCAGGCTGAAAATTTGATAATATTTTCATAATTTTTTTGCAATTATTAATTGATTGCTTATTTGTTGCAGGAGCACTATGAAAGTGTATATAAACAACATTAACTCCCCTTTTTAACATTTGAAATGAAGCAACTGGAGAGTCTATTCCAGAAGATAGTAAACTAATAGCTGTTTCACATGATCCGTTTGGTAATCCTCCATATCCATTAATTTTTTTAAATCCAATAAAAGCCTGACCTCTTACTATTTCTATGATAACATTTACATCCGGATTATTTAATGATACAGATTTATTCATTTTGTTTTGTATATAAGCTCCAACTTGGATATTAATTTCATGTGATGTTAATTTGAAGCTTTTATCTTGCCGTTTAGTAGTAATTCTAAATGAACTAAAATTTACATCCTTAACAATTTGATAAGTAAGATTTTCTATATTTGTTATACTAGTATCAGTTTTATGCATTAGGGATGCATTTTTCAATCCCATTACATTTTTTAATTTATTACTATAATCATCCCATTTTTTTTCATCAATCCCATAAATAAAAACTCTTGATGCATATGTATTAATATTGGTAACTGGCAGACTATTTAAATGCAATTTAATATTTTTTTGTAATATACGTTCGAACCAGATTTTATTATCTTTTTTTAATGCTAGTTCATGATAGTGAATTAGTATACAATTTTTATTCATATACTAATTCTTTTAGTCTGATGTGAAATGTGATATGATATTATTTATATTTATAGATTGTTGTGTATTATTGTTCATATCTTTAATAATCACTTCATTATTTTTAATAGTTTCGGCATCTAAAATAATTACAAATTTTGCATTCATTTTATTAGCATGTCTCATTTGTGATTTAAGGCTTCTTCTCAGTGAATCTAAATATACTGCTACACCCAATTCTTTTCTAATATCATCAGCTAATTTCATACTATTATTAATTAGCTCCTGCTTAATATTAACTATATAAATATCTGTTTCCATATTTTGATTTTTAGTTAGTTTCATAGCTAATATTAAACGTTCCATTCCAGCAGCAAAACCAATTGCTGGGATTGAGTCTCCACCTAATTGTTTTACTAAATTATCATATCTACCGCCACCGCATAGTGCATCTTGTGCCCCTAATTCATTTGAAATAACTTCAAAAACAGTACGATTATAGTAATCTAATCCTCTTACTAATTTACAATCATGAGTAAATGGGATATCCATTGACTTCAGTATATTAGTCACCTCATCAAAATGTTTTTGATCTTCAATTGAAATATAATCCATTATATTAGGAGCATATTGATTAATAATGTTTTGAATGTTTTCTTTTTTAGAATCTAGTATTCTAAGTGGATTTTTTTCTAATCTTTCAAACTCAGTATTATTAAATTCCGATTTAAATTTTAATAATGATGCTTTTAAATCTTTCTCATAATTTTGTCTACTATTATCACTACCTAGAGTATTAATTTTAATTTGTAAATTTTGTATACCAAACATTTTATAGATATTGTATGCTATTGATACTACTTCAGCATCTTGCTCTGGGTTCATCGATCCTAGAGCCTCTATTCCAAACTGATGGAATTGTCTTAATCTTCCCTTTTGGGGCCGTTCTCTTCTAAAAGATGGCCCAATATAATAAAATTTGGAAATCGGTTCTGTTTTCCAAATTTGGTTTTGTATGTATGTTCTTACTACAGATGCGGTCATTTCAGGTCTTAGGGTTAAACTTTGACCATTTTGATCTTCCCATGTATACATTTCTTTATTCACGATATCTGTATTCTCTCCTACACTTCGCTGGAATAGTTCTGTAGCTTCAAAAATAGGTGTCCTTATTTCACCATAACCATGAATATACATAAATTGATTTAAGTGTTTTTCAATATCTTGAATATTATGAGTTGCCTCAGGTAGTAAATCTTTTGTGCCTTTTATATTCTTTATCATCATTTATTTCCAGTCTACTAAATATATATAAAAATCAACAGATTAAATATATTTTTTACAAACCAAACAGACTGCCTCCAGTTGATTTTAACTTTATATCTTTTAGATCTGGACTTTTTACTCTAATATTTAATAAAAATCCGCTCCCATTACCCGATGGCCACCATTTAAAACCAAACTCCCAACAGTGCAGTGATCTATATAAATACATATTATGACTTACTATTTGATTTTCAATCATATCAATTTGTCCTGAGTATGTTAATTTCCATTTATTAGTTAACTGTAATTTTAAAATAGGCTGAATCCATAATGTCTTGTCCCAACCAATTTCTTCCGTATTAGAGTCAGTTTCAATCATTGCTTTTTGTAATTTAGCACCAACCCTTAAATCTAAATTCCACAGTGTGTTTGAATTTATATCTGGTTCAAAAAATTGATTTGAATTGTATAATTGATTTTGTTCATCTCTATCTAAACTATCTATCATAGTATTATTAGTTTGTACTTTCTTTTGTGATCCAAACAATGAAATATCAGTAGCACCTTGCAGATAAGTTAAATTTGGCACATCTGCAAATTGATTTATTCTATTTAAATTATCATCTATTATATAAGGGTCATGATACATTGTAAAGTCAAAATCAAAATTATTAGCAAAAGATAATTTTAATCGAGATTTAATAATATCTAATTTAAATTGTTCAGCCATAAAGTTATATCCTGTACTAATGTTCCATCTTAAGAAATCCATTTTTGTTTGTAATGAATCATCTAATTTCATTTGAAAATTATTGTTTATACTTAAATTTATTTTTCGGACTTCATTAGTAGGGGTAGATCCAATCATTGAGTTTTTAAAATAATCATTTCCTTGGTCATCAAAATATCCTGTTCTCATACCAAGGAAAGTTTGTGAGAAATCTGGGACATAACTGGCACTAATTCGAGGGGTAATGATATGTCTAATTGAATTTATATTAAAGTTATTAATAGGGAATAGGCCATATAAATTGGCGCTAGCTGAAATAGACAAATTACCAGTTAACCTTCTTTTAAAGCCATCTGTTTCTTGCCCATTGTTATTATATTTAAAAATCCAACCTTCATTTAGATTTAATGCGGAATTAACAGTTAAAAAATCAAACAATCGTATTGGTACTGAAAAACTCATATTATGAGTAATACTACTATTATAGTAGTTTGTATCTCTTTGTGACCAATTTAATTCTTCTTCAGAAATGTTATCAAAATCGCATTTTAAAATATTATCATTAAAAACATGCCCAATTTTTTGATATCCCTTAAACTTAGAAGAAAAACTATAGTATATTGAATTATACCATTTATCTCCGCTATTAAATAATTTAGAATTTGAATGTGAAAATCTTAAATTTGGAAGTATTCTTGTTTTATAAAAAATTTCTTTTTGATCACAGTAGCCATCTTCATTCTGGTCATTACATTCCGATAATGTTGGAATTTGGCTATCTTTATTTAAATCATAACTTTCTGTTACTGATATCGATAACCTATTATTATGTTCAGTCCATACTTTACTATATCCAGCTGCTGATTCTAATTTTTGTTGCGTTCTGGTGTTTAAGTCATAGCTATCATTATAAAAATCACTACTTGTTACATAAATCCAATTAATATTAAAATTTTGTGTATTATCAATTTGATGGTTATGGTTCCATTTAATATCAAAATTTTGTGTTGATTTCTCAGTAAATAAATCATTTATATCATTAGAACCTTTTAACTTTCTTTTAAAAGTTGAAGATATGCTACCATTAAATTTATATCTTTTTATATAACGCATATAATTTCTTATTTCAATTCTATCTTCATCATAAAAATCAATTAAAATTTTATCATCCATATAATCATTTGGTGCCCAATAATAACCTAATTTTTGTAGGTATGTTCCTTTACTTTTAGATACCCCAAATGATGGCATAATCCATCCAGATTGCCTCCCTCCACTTGTACTTGGCAGTATTGCAAAGGGCAGTCCAATAATAGGAATATCATAAACATATAAAAATAAAGGTTTTGTAATGATTCTTTCTCCTTGAATCATTTTCATTTTTGGGCTTTTAAAATAATAATGAGGATGTTCATGATCGCATGTTGTGTATATGCTTTTTCTCATATGATATATATTGGGCTCTTCTCTGAAAATAATATCAGATTTATATATTCCATCACGAACGGTTGTATGACCCAATTTAATGATTCCCCGTTTTTGAATTAAATCAAATTCTAAATTATCTCCCATAATAGGCTTTTGATTTGCGGTACTAATTTGAGATGTTTGATTTTCATTAGCATATGCATATAACTTATTATGTTCCCAATTAACATCTACAACCCCTGATGTAAGTTCGGTATTTTGATATTCTATTTTAACATTTTCTTCTAAAAAGGTCATTTGCTCTTTTATGTGATAATCTATTTTATTAGATTTATATTTAACAATAGTATCTAATTTGGTTTGTCCTTTTTCTGGATAGAATATACCTCTAGCATCTCCTATAATATTAATTCTATCTAGATTTATATCATTATATTTAAACTGCATTGTATCACCAGAGGCCTCATTAAAGCCTATTAATTGTGTTGAATCATTCACAACATAATAGATACTCTCAGCCATTCCTTTTACTAGAATATTTTCTATATTTTTATTTTTAAAATCTGCATTAATAGCATTGCCACGAATTTCATCTTTAAATAATTGATAATTAGAATTATTCACTATTGCACGATGATTATTAAAAATATATGCATTTTTTTCAATTAGCATATTTTTTATTAAGGAGTCTTTAAATTCTAAATTAATATTTTCACCTAAAGCCCCTTGATTTTCAGAATTGATTATTACATTTTCTTTTAAATACATATATTGCGACATATCATTATAATTGATTTCTGAAGCACTAATATTATATTCTGGGTCGTAAAAATTTGAATTATTATTTGCTATAAAAGAGTAGCCCCTAAATCCATTTGTTTTAACATATATTAATGAATCTGTTTGTAGATAATTATTTTTAAATTTAAAATCTACATTTCCATATGCATGTAATGAATCAATTTCATACCAAAATATCATATTTTTACATGTTAAACTATCAGCTCCATTAATCATCGTTACAGGACCTATTAAATGTAATTCTTTTGTATCAATATATTGTTTAGCTTGTTTAGTAAATATTGAGATGCTATCATTATAAATAATCACCTCTGGATTTCCTGCTTTAGTTGATTTAAAAATTCTTATTTCTCTATTTTTTTCTGTTGTTTTCTCAAGTATATCTGCAGAATAATTCCACTCTTGAGCATAAAGTGTAGTTGATATGATGAATAAAAGAATGTATTTCATTATATAAAATATAAACCAATTATTAAAATTTGTATACTAACAAAGTATACGAATTTAATATTATATTGTTCATTACATTTTGTAATAAAAAATAATGTCAATATTCTAATCTTAAATAATATATTTAAGTCAATATTAAAACACTTATTTATGAAAAATTTTTTAATAATAATAATTTATATTTTTTTTGGAACTGTATATACCCAGGTTAGTACATTCTCTAATCCTAAAAGTTCTACATATCAAATGCTTAAATCTCCTCCAATTTTTAAAACGGGGGATATTGATATTAATCAATTAGAACAAGAAGATTTCATAGATCAACAAAATGGTAAGCCCTTTCGATTTGGTTATAGTTTTAATGTTAATATAAATTTTTTTGATGAAGCCATTTGTGATACATTAAGTAATGGAGATAAAATATTTCGATTACAAATAGATTCTAAAGATGCATATTCTATTAATTTTATTTTTAATGAATTTATTTTATTAGATGGAGCTGAATTATTTATTTACAATATTGGCCAGACTGATTTAATAGGAGCATTTACAAGTCAAAATAATAAAGAATACAACCGTTTTTCAACTACCCCTATTTTAGGAGATCAGGTTATCATTGAGTATTATGCTCCGTATTATTTAAAAGATTATAGTAGTATTAACATTTCTAACATTATCAATGGTTACAAAGATGTTTTTAATCATCAAAATAGAGGGTATGATGATTCTGAATCTTGTAATAATAATGTTAATTGTCCTGAAGCACAGCCATGGAATGATGAGGTGAGTTCTGTAGTATTAACCTTAACTGATGGAGGGACTCGTTTATGTTCAGGTGCAATGATTAATAATGTTAATCAAGATTTTGAGTTATACTTTTTAACTTCAGAGACTTGTTTAGGGGGGCATGAAGATTGGATTTTTATGTTTAATTATGAGAGCCCTACTTGTGAAAGCCAAGATGGGATAATAGATCAGACTGTATCAGGAGCCACATTGTTAGCTCATAATTCTGAGTCTGATTTTGCATTATTACGTCTTGAAGAATCTCCTCCAGAAGATTTTGATATTTATTTTTCAGGTTGGGATGCTAGGTTATTAACTCCTAGTGATTGTATTTCAATACATCATCCTGTTGGAGATATTAAGAAAATTTCATATCACACTGGAGATGCAATATCTGATGGGTGGTACTTTGACGATGATAGTCATTGGAGAATTGATTCATGGAATAGTGGCATTACTGAGCCAGGTTCTTATGGAGCTCCTTTATTTAATAGTAATAATAGAATTGTTGGCCAATTACATGGTGGAGAGTCTTCTTGCGAAGAAGCTGTAGATGATTATTATGGTAAATTTTCAAATTCTTGGGCTTTAGGACTAAAAGAGTGGTTAGATCCAGATGATACCGGGACAATGGTAATAGATGGAATTGGAGTCATTGAATCTCCAGATCCAATGTTATCTTATAGCAATGATATGTATGATATTTTAATTGTAAATGATGAAATTGAAATATTCAATTTATTAGTCAGTAATATTGGAGATGAAGAATCTATATTAGATTATCAAATTTATAATTCTCCATTTTCTACGGCTTCTAATACAGCAGATTTAGCTAATTATTACTGGACAGATTCTGATCAAAGCAATCATCATGATTATTATTGGTTGGATATTAATGATTCTGGTAGTCA
>CETM01158723.1_pt1 | contig 11175 bp, 8 predicted proteins | sample 361451 | NCBI WGS metagenome assembly CETM01 (sample SAMEA2622690, study PRJEB7988) | marine metagenome | isolation source: saline water (ENVO:00002010), including
TAACCGCCCCTAAATAAGCAGATCCGACATATACAACATTAAATTTGCAATGTAAAAACTTAAAAAAAATCAATGTAAATTACGCTTTATTAAATGTATTATTAATTACTATGATTATTCAATGTAAGTCATGTGACAAGAAATTTAATGTGCCAGACGCTGCAATTGTTGCTGGTGGAAGGCTGGTGCAATGTAGTTCTTGTGGAAACCAATGGACACAGTATCCTATAAAAACTAAGTCTGTAACATCAAAACCAGCTTCGATACCCTCGAAAGTAGCGGTCATCAAAAAGAAAGTAGTTAAGAAAAAAGGTCCCATTCCTTACTCTAAGGAATATATGCAGCAAAAATGGGGAACATCGGTAAAAAGCTATGCTGCAAAAAAAGGATTAACAAAAAATACAATAAAGCAAAGAAAGCAAAAAAATATTAAAAGTATAGAGAAACCAGGGTTTGGTTTTTTTAATTATATTATTACCTACTCCGTATTATTTACTTTTTTAATCGGGATTTTGAAATTTGAAAGAGCTAGAATTAGTAGAAAATTTCCTATTTTAGAACCATATATAGACCATTTTTTTGAGTCACTTGAAATCTTTAAAATATTTATTTTAGATTTTTTTAGATAAAAGTTAATGAGAGAAAAGCAGACTTCATTATGGACACCGAATGAAGAAATTGTAAAAAAATCAAATCTTGTAAATTTTGTTAAGTATTTAAATAAAAAAAATCTTTTTAAATATAGTGAAAATTTTAAAAACCTTTGGAAATGGTCAATAAATAATCCTGAATTATTTTGGTCAGAAATTTGGAATTTTACAAAGATTAAAGGTATTAAAGGAAAAAAAATTATAAAAAAAAATAAGATCTTTTACAAAAATATCTTTTTTCCTGACTCAAAATTAAATTATACAGAAAATCTTTTGTGTAAAAAAAACGACGAAACTGCTCTTTATTTTTTTTCTGAAACTGGAATAGAGAAGAAAACTAACTGGAAGGAATTATATAATAATGTATGTAAATTTTCATATTACTTAAAAAAAATAAGATTAAATGAAAAAGATAGGGTCGCTGCTTATGTACCAAATACAATTGAAACTGTTGTTTCCTTTTTATCAGTTGCCAAAAATGGATTGATTTGGTCCTCTTGTTCACCAGATTTCGGTGTTCAAGGTGTGATTGATAGATTTAATCAAATAAAACCAAAAGTTTTAATTACTTGTGATTATTATTTTTACAATGGTAAAAAAATAAATATCTTGAAAAAAATACCTGAAATCTTGAAAAATATAAAAACAATTAAGCGGGTCATTGTTTTTCCCTATTCTAATAAGTTTGAAAAAAAATTAAATTCAAATTATGAAGATTTTAATTTAATAATTAAAAATTCAAAAATTGATTCAAATTTTAAGAAATTTGACTTTAATCACCCACTTTATGTTTTATACTCAAGTGGAACTACTGGTGTTCCGAAATGTATTACACATGGTGCAGGAAATGTTCTTGTGGAACATAATAAAGAATTTTCTTTGCATTGTAATGTTTCAAATAACCACAAAATTTTTTATTACACTACTACAGGATGGATGATGTGGAATTGGTTAGTTGGAGGATTGTCATCTGGGGCAACAGTTTATTTATACGATGGTTCACCTACATATCCATCCAAAGACATGCTTATAAAATTTTGTTCAGAGAAAAAAATTAACTTATTCGGGGTTAGTGCAAAATATATTGATTTTTTAAAAAAAGAAAATTTAAAATTCAATTATTTAAATTTATCGGAACTTAAAACTATTACTTCTACTGGTTCTCCTTTAGTTAAAGAAAGTTTTCAATATGTTTATAATAATATTAAACAGGATGTACATTTAGCTTCGATTAGCGGCGGTACGGATGTTGTTGGTTGCTTAGTTTTAGGAAATATTTTTTCAAATGTTTACTCTGGAGAAATTCAAGGTGAAAGTTTAGGTATTGATGTTGACATTTTTAATGATAAGGGAAAAAAAATAAATAAAAATAAAAAAGGAGAGTTAGTAATTAAAAAGCCCTTCCCAACAATGCCAATAAAATTCTGGAACGATCCAGGGTATAAAAAATTTAAAAAAGCTTATTTTTCTAAGTACAAAAACATTTGGCATCACGGTGACTATATTCAAAAAACTTCTAATGGAGGTTTTGTAATACTTGGAAGATCTGATGCTACACTCAATCCTGGTGGTGTTAGAATAGGTACAGCAGAAATTTATCGTCAAGTTGAAAATATAGACTTTGTAAGAGAAAGTTTAGTTGTGGGTCATGAAATAAATGATGATGTAAGAATTATACTATTTGTTGTTTTAAATAGAAAAAAAAAGTTAGATGATGAAGATATAGATTATATTAAAAAACAAATAAAAAAAGGGGCCTCACCAAAACATGTACCGCATAAAGTTATTGAAATAAATGAAATACCAAGAACTAAAAGTGGAAAAATTGTAGAGTTAGCCGTAAAAAAAGCCATACATGGAAAAAAAATTGACAATTTGCAAGCTCTTGCAAATCCTAATAGCCTAAGTTTTTTTAAAAAACTTTACAAAAATAATTTGATAAATGAATAATAAATATCAAATAAATGATATCCTTGAAGCAGTGGAAACTCTTTTGAATAATAATAAACAACAGATAACTAATAACAAAACTAAGAAAAAAACTGAAAATATACCAAAAGATACAGAAAAAATTATTTTACAAGCAGAGAAATATATTAAGAAATAATCTTAATTTTCTAAATCTTTTATGCTTAAAAAATTCTCTGAAAGATCTCTATTGTTTTCTTTGATATCATTATAAAAATTCCAAGCAAGAACTAGAATTGTATTATTTTTATCGTGAATTTTATCTTTACTAACTATCTGAATATTAACACCGGGTATAAATTTTCCGTGTTTTAACTTATTATCCTCTACAATAAAATCTATCTCTTCGGAAATACCAAAAAAGTTTAGTGCTGTGGTTGCTTTAGCCGGTGAACCATAACCAATTATCTTTTTACCTTTATTTTTTAAGTTTTTAATATTTTTTTTAACATTATTTTTAATGTTGTAAATCTTTTCACCGAAATCTTTATAGGTTTTGTATTTTTTTATTCCAAATATTTCTTCCTCTTTTAATAAATTTCTTACACTTCGATCTATTTTAGAATTTTTATTTTTTTTGATATAAATTCTTAATGATCCACCATGGGTATTTATTCTTTTTACTTTAACTATTTTAACTTTAAACTGATCAAAAAATTTTACCAAAGAAGTAAGGGACCAGTAATTGTAATGTTCATGATAAATATTATCAAAGGTTAAATCTTTTAAAGTGTTTAAAAGATATTGAACTTCTATTATTATAGTTCCCCTATTACTCAAAAGTTTTAACATGCAGTTGGCCATTTCTTTTAAATTATCTGAATGGGCAAAAACATTTGAAGCAAGAATAAGATCAGCGTTTTTTTTAATTTTATTTAGGTTTTTAGTATTTAAAAAACAATTAATTGTTTTTATTTTGTTTTTATTGGCTAATTTAGCAAGATTTTTAGCTGGTTCTATACCTAAAATTTTATTGAAACCCAAATCTTTAAAAGGTTTTAAGGCAACTCCATCATTACTACCAATGTCAATTATATAAGATTTTTTTGGTGATAACTTGAGTTCTTTTAAGTAAGTATTTGCAGCATCTTCGAAATGCTTTCTAAAAGATTTAGAAGTAGATGATGTATACAAATAATTTGAAAACATTTTCTTCGGATCAACCGAAACTGATAACTGACAATTGTGACAATTTGGACAATAGTTCATTTCTAGTGGATATAATTCACATTTTTCATTTCTCTTTTTTAATAAATTGTTTGCAAGAGGTTGATAACCTAATGATAAAACTCTTTTTAATTTATTATTTCCACAGGACCTACATTCAAATTTATAACTACTAAGTAATAATCTTTTTTCATCATCACTAACGATAGTGTGTTTGATGGTATGAGTTATTCCATAATTATCATGGTCTCTTTCTCCTCTTACTAAGTTTAAAAAAGTTGTGTCTTTTGTGAAAACCATGGTGTGGGCAACATTTGGTTTTATAACTGATAACTCACCCTCATTAACTATTTGTGTTATTTTTGGTGAGTTTGGATTTAATAAATCTTGAAAAACTTCTATTATTTGACCTTTGGTAAATAAACATTTTTGCTCTTGTTGAGGATGATAATGATTTGCTCTCAATGTTCCTTTTTTAGAGTGAATTAAACCAATCAAATTAATTGGTTCTGTCAATTCGTGATTACTTATTTTGCCCCTTACATCTACATACTCATTTTCTCCAACTTTAACATACTCCAAATCTTTAATTAAATTTTGTTTGGACCACTTTGATATCATCTCATTAATACTTTCCTCTAAGGAATAAAGAAATTTAAATCCTGTATTTAGAAGTTTTTCGTTAGACAAGGTGTAGCCTGGATTTGGAACTTTATCGTTTGTTTTTATAATTTCTACATTTGAATTAAATTTTTTACAGATGCCCGCAACATCTTCAACTGTTATACTATCTTTAGAAACATTAAAAATTTCATTTTTAATATCATTTCTTTCTTCCATAAATTTAAAACATCTAACTGTATCTATTAAAGGCACTAATGTTTTCAATTGTTTGCCTCCACCGAAAAGTCTTATAATTCCATTCTGTGATGTAATTTTTGCAAACAAATTTGGCATTATATTTAATCTCATAGTATCTGTTGAATAACCATAAACAGAAGCTAACCTTAAAATGACAAAGTTTTTTCCGGATTTTTTAATTTGTTCTTCATTCATATCTTTGCTGATCGCGTAGGGTAAAATAGGTAATTTTTCAAAATCTTCTTTAATATTTTCAACTAAATCTGTCTTACCCTCAAAAACTACGTGTGTTGAAGGAAATATAATTTTACATTTTTTTGATGTTTCCGAGAGAATAATCTCTGTACCTTTGTTTGCTACATCATTTAATTCTTTATCTAAATTAGAATTTGACTCTTCTTTAGTTCTCGCAACATCGGTAATACCCGCCAAATGATGAACAACGTCAGCCTCATTTAAATATTTCTTTACATCTTGGGAGTTTCTAATATCTGCGTGTACAAAATTCATGTTCCAGTTTCTTAGCTGATTAACTCTTTCAGAAATAAAACGATTATCTATTACAGTGACTTGATTTTTCCAACTTTCCCCAGAATAAATTTTACAAAGTTCAGTTCCAATATATCCTATGCCACCGGTTATAACTATTTTTTTCATTTTTCTTATTGTCGATGTAAATGTGTTTGTTTAATGATATTAAACAATTAATGTGCGCTTGTAACTTCTGATTTTTCTTTATTTTTACCTGAAACCTGATCTATTTCAGCCCACTTGATAGGTTTTAATTCTTTTATTAGTGCGTATTTTAAAACTTCATCTACAGTTTTGACACTAACTATTTCTATGCTCTTTTTAATAACTTCTGGAATCTCTACTAAATCTTTTTGATTATCAGCGGGTATTAAAACTTTTTTAATGCCTGCTCTATGCGCGGCTAAAAGTTTTTCTTTTAGTCCTCCAATTTGTAGAACGTTACCTCTTAATGTTACTTCTCCTGTCATAGCTACATTTTTATTTACAGGTACACCAGTTATTGATGAAATTATTGACGTCACTATTGCTATACCTGCTGAAGGACCATCTTTCGGCGTTGCACCCTCTGGAACGTGTATATGAAAATCTTTTTTTTCAAATAACGGAGGTGCTATACCAAATTCTATTGATTTGGATCTAACATATGACTTTGCGGCCTTCACTGATTCCTGCATAACTTCACCGAGTTTACCTGTTATCTGCATTTTTCCTTTGCCGGGCATATTTACTGACTCTATTTTTAATATTTCTCCACCGACTTCTGTCCAAGCTAGACCGGTGGAAACTCCAATTTTGTTTTCACTTTCAATCTCACCGTAATTATATTTTTTTACTCCTAAATAACTATTTACGTCTTTTTCGATTACCTCATTGTTAACTTTTTCACTTGAGTCAATTTTTTTGACAATTTTTCTTGCAATTTTTGAAATTTCTCTTTCAAGGTTTCTCACTCCTGACTCTCTTGTATAATCTCTAATAATTTTTTTTACTACTTCGGTTGATATTTTCCATTCATCATTTTTTAAACCATTATCTTTGCTTTGTTTTGGAATGAGAAATTTTTGTGCTATATTAGTTTTTTCATCTTCAGTATATCCCGGTAGTCTTATTATTTCCATTCTGTCTAGTAATGGAGGTAAAATATTCAAAGTATTAGCTGTAGTAACAAACATCACATCGGATAAATCATAATCGACTTCTAGATAATGATCGTTAAATTGTTTGTTTTGTTCAGGATCTAGTGCTTCTAATAATGCTGATGATGGATCTCCCCTGTAATCGCTTCCAACTTTATCAATTTCATCTAATAGAAAGAGAGGATTTTTAGTTCCAGCTTTTTTCATCATTTGAATAATTTTTCCAGGTAATGAACCAATATAAGTCCTTCTGTGACCTCTAATTTCAGCTTCGTCCCTTATACCACCTAGCGAAATTCTAACAAATTTTCTTCCTGTCGCTCTAGCTATAGACTTACCCAATGAAGTTTTGCCAACACCTGGCGGTCCGACCAAACATAAAATAGGGCCTTTCAATTTTTCTATTCTTTTTTGAACAGCTAAAAATTCAATAATCCTCTCTTTAACTTTTTCCAATCCATAATGATCTTCATCCAAAATTTTTTGGGCAGAATTTAAATCTTTTATTATCTTGCTTTTGTTATGCCAGGGCAAATCTATCATCCAATCTAGATAATTTCTTACAACTGTAGCTTCGGCTGACATAGGGCTCATTGCTTTTAATTTTTTTAATTCAGAAAGACACTTTGACTGTGCTTCTTTAGTCATTTTAGCTTTAACAATGGAATTGCTTAAATTTGATACCTCATCTTTACCATCCTCGATTTCTCCAAGCTCTTTTTGTATAGCTTTTAATTGTTCGTTTAAATAATACTCTCTTTGGGTTTTTTCCATTTGATTTTTAACTCTACCTCTAATCTTCTTCTCCATGCTTATGACACTAGTTTCTTTTTCAATTATTTCATAAATTTTTTCTAGTCTTTTGGTTAAATCAAACATCTCAAGTAATTGTTGTTTCTCAAAAATTTGGACGTTTAAATTTGAAGAAATATTATCAGCTATATCAGATGTTTTTGACAAAGATTTTAAATTTTTACTGAAATCTGCAACATCTTTTTTGCTGAGATTTGAAAGTCTCTCAAATTTTTTAATTAAACTTAGTGCTAAGGATTTGCTTTGTTGATTATCACTTGTAGTTGAAATTATGTCTATTTCACAACTTAAGTATTTCTTTTCCTCGTTTTTAACTGAATTTATTTTAACTCTTTCTATTCCTTCTACCAAAACTTTTACGGTACCGTCCGGAAGCTTCAAAAGTTGCAAAACTTTACCTAAACAACCATAAGAATAAATATCTTCTTCTGTTGGATCATCAACTTCAGATTTTTTCTGAGCTACTAATATTATAGATTTATCACTTTTCATAACTTCCTCTAGTGCTTTAATTGATTTTTTCCTGCCCACAAAAAGCGGGATTACTGTTGAAGGAAATATAACGATATCTCTAAGAGGCAATAATGGTTTAAATTTTTCTGAAGCCATAATAGTAAGAATATGGATACTAAATAGAATTATTTCAAGTTAAATTTAAGCAACAGATGTGGATTTAGCTTTTGAATATGTGACAATAGGCTCAGATTTGCCTTTTGCAACGTTTTTATCAACTGTGACTGATTCGACATTTTCCATATCAGGTAGGCTAAACATTGTTTTAAGAAGTATGGACTCCAAAATTGATCTTAGTCCCCTTGCTCCAGTCTTTTTACTGATTGCTTTTTTGGCTATTTCTACCAATGCTTCTTCTCTAAATTCTAACTTAACATCCTCAAATTCGAAAAGTCTTTTATACTGTTTTAAAAGAGAGTTTTTTGGTTCTTTCAGGATTTTAATCAAAGATTTTTCATCTAATTCCCTCAAAGTAGCTACTATAGGCATCCTTCCAACAAACTCTGGAATTAAGCCGTATTTAATTAGATCCTCTGGTTCTAACTTGTCTATAATTTCTGAAATCTTTTTTTCCTCATTACTTCTTACTTTGGCGCCAAATCCTATTGATGTACCCTTGCCTCTACTTTCGATAACCTTATCTAAACCAGCAAAAGCTCCACCACAGATAAATAGAATATTTGTTGTATCAACCTGTAAAAATTCCTGTTGAGGATGTTTTCTTCCACCTTGGGGCGGAACACTAGCAATTGTTCCTTCCATTATTTTTAAAAGCGCTTGCTGTACACCTTCCCCTGAAACATCTCTTGTTATAGATGGGTTTTCTGATTTCCTACTTATTTTATCTACCTCATCAATATATACAATTCCTTTTTGAGCTTTCTCTACGTTATAATCTGCAGCTTGTAATAGTTTTAAAATTATATTCTCAACATCTTCTCCAACATAACCTGCTTCTGTAAGGGTAGTAGCGTCAGCCATAGTAAAAGGCACATCTAAAATTCTAGCTAATGTTTGTGCTAATAATGTTTTTCCACATCCTGTGGGTCCAACTAAAAGAATATTTGATTTAGAAAGCTCAACATCTTTGTTTGTTTTGGACTCATGACTTAATCTTTTGTAGTGATTATGAACAGCAACTGAAAGTACTTCTTTTGCATACGTTTGACCAATAACGTAATCATCTAAAATCTTACAAATTTCTCTAGGAGTTGGAACGCCTTCTTGATGTTTTATTAAAGAGCTTTTGTTTTCCTCTTTAATAATATCCATACAAAGTTCAACACATTCATCACAAATAAAAACTGTTGGGCCAGCGATTAATTTTTTAACCTCGTGTTGGCTCTTTCCACAAAAAGAGCAGTAAAGTATATTTTTATTATTTTTTTCTGACATAACGAATCAATTAATTACTTTTAAATCCTCGAGGAATCCTTGGCAAGCAGAAGTTGAGTTATGACCTATATATTGTGTACTACTTTCTTTTTTCAACTACAGAGTCTATTAAACCGAACTCTTTAGCTTCTTCTGCGGTCATGAACTTATCTCTTTCTAATGCAAGAGAGATTTCTTTTACTGTTTTTCCAGTATGTTTAGAATAAATTTTGTTTAGCCTTTCTTTCAAAGACAGAATTTCTTTTGCGTGAATTTGTATGTCTGTCGCCTGTCCTTGAAATCCAGCAGAGGGTTGATGAACCATTATCCTTGAATTTGGTAATGAAAATCTTTTACCTTTTTCACCGGCTGCTAATAAAAAAGAGCCCATTGAAGATGCCTGTCCTATACATAAAGTGGAAACAGGAGATTTGATATACTGCATGGTATCGTATATGCCGAGGCCCGATGTTACTAAACCACCGGGGCTATTAATATAAAAGAAAATTTCTTTTTTTGGATTCTCTGACTCAAGAAATAAAAGTTGTGCTGTGACCAAAGATGCTACAGAGTCATTTACTCCACCTACTAAAAAAACAATCCTCTCCTTTAAAAGTCTTGAGTAAATATCGTAAGCTCTCTCTCCTTTAGTAGTTTGTTCAACTACCATCGGGACTAGATTGTTAAGTTGTTCTTCAATTTTACGAATCATTGCAGTAACGCTTATACAATTTTAAAAGACTTTTTGCTAATTTTTTCTATTTTTTCTTTTTAATTTTTGATTTTTTGTTGTCTTTTTTGTGTTTATCGCTTCTGTTTGAGGCTTGGGATTTTTCTGTAAAATTTTTTAGAATTTCCTCAGCTTCCTTTAAAGTTACATTTTTCTTATTTAATGTAATTTTGTTTTTTATCAGATCTAATATTTTTTCTTCATACAAAGCTCCTCTTAAGCTTGCAACAGCACTAGGGTTTTTTTGATAGTATTCCATAATCATTTTTTCTTGTCCAGGCATACCTTTAATTTGTTTTTCTATTTCACTTTTAATTTCATTCTCACTTATCTTTAAATTATTTTTTTCTGCAATTTCATTTAAAACTAGGCCGGTTTTTATTCTTGATTTCGCTAGTTTAATATTTTTTTCATTATTTTTTTCTTTGTCTTCCTGTTTCTGATTTTGGGCAATTATTTTTGTCTCTTGGTCTATTAAGTTGGGAGGTAAATCTAAAGAATGAGATTTTTCCAATTGCTCGAGTATATCTTTTTTGGTGATAGCGGAGAGGCCGCTTTTATATTCATTAGATATTTGTTTTTTAATCAAACTCTTTAAATCTTCAACATTTTTGGCTCCCATTTTTTTTGCAAAATCATCATTAATTTTTACTTCAACTGGTTTTTTTAAATTTGTAATTTTGCAATCAAAATCTGTTTTTTTATTCGCTAACTCTTTTTTTGGATAATTTGCTGGAAGATTAACTGAAACTGATATATTTTGATTTTTTTGAGCTCCTATGAGTTGATCGTCAAATCCTTTAATAAAAAGATCTCTACCCAAAATTAATTGAATATTTTTTCCTTCATTGCCTTCAAAATTCTTTCCTTCGGATTTTGCTTTATAATCAAAAATTACCATATCTCCTTTTTCAGATTTTTCATTTTCGTTTTTATCTTCAAAATTTTGTTGTCCTTTAGCGATTTCATTTAATCTTTTATCTATTATATTTTTATCTACGGTAACCTCGTAGTCTGTTGCTTTGATCTTTTCTAATGGTTTTAATTTGATTTCTGGGAAAGTCTCTATTTCTATTGTGTAATCTAAATCTTTTCCTTCTCCGAAAGTTTTAAGATCAATCTTTGGTTGCCCTGCTACTCTCAATTTATTATCTTGAATTGCCTTTGTAGATGTGTCTTTTAAAATTTGATCAATTACCTCTCCGTATACAGCTTTACCAAATTGAGTTTTAATTACATTTGTGGGTACTTTTCCTGGTCTAAACCCTTTTAGGTGAACTTTTTTTTGAAGCTCATTAAGTTTTTCATCTAACTTTTTTTGTATAGTTTTTTTATCTACTAGAATTGATAAACTAGTTTTTAAACCTTTTTTTGAATTAACACGAACTTTCATAATTTGGTGGGCAAGAAGAGACTCGAACTCTTAAGC
>CETM01204601.1_pt1 | contig 11175 bp, 7 predicted proteins | sample 361451 | NCBI WGS metagenome assembly CETM01 (sample SAMEA2622690, study PRJEB7988) | marine metagenome | isolation source: saline water (ENVO:00002010), including
GTTAATGAATCCAATTGATAAGCCTAAAGGTTTAATTACTCTTGTTAGTAGAGACAGCGTATTTATTTATTCAGGTATGTTCCCTGGCTGGTTGGCCGGTAAGTATAAATATAATGATATAATAGTTGATTTAAGAAGATTAGCTAATTTAGCTGGAGTATGCTTTATTCAAAGTAATATTATAGGAATAGATCATACTGAGAAGAAATTAATTTTAGAAAATCGTCCAGAATTAAAATTTGATATTATTAGTTTAAATATTGGATCTGAGACACATTTCCCAAAAGATTTATTGGTCGATTTTTGTCCCTCTCAATTGATACCAATTAAACCTTTTGATAAATTCTTTGAGTGGACTAAAAATCAAGATTTATTTAAATCCTCAAGTAATTGTCAGCAAATAACAGTTTTAGGGGCTGGTTTAGCAGGCTTGGAGGTGATTTCTGCTCTCCGAGACAGATGGCCTATTAGGAATTTGAATCTTATTTGTAAGGAAGGCCAACTTTCATCTTCAATAAGAAATTCACTCTCAAATTCAAGGATTAGAGTTTCTACAAGATTGAAAGATTCAGATCAATTAATAGTTCTTTGTACTGGATCAAGAGTGCCGGATTGGCTTCAGCAAACTTATTTACCTAAAGATCAGACTGGAAGAATATTGACTTATCAAACATTGCAGGTAATTAATCACCCAAGCTATTTTGCGGTTGGTGATTGTGCTGTTGTTGAAGGGTTTCAAAGGCCTCCATCGGGTGTTTGGTCAGTTAGGGCTTCAAAAAAATTAGGTGAGAATATATTAAAGATAGATCAAAAGAAGGCTTTATCATTTTGGACTCCGCAAAGTTTTGCTCTGCAGCTGGCTGGATTAGGTTCATCCCATGGGAGATCTATTGCAATTGCCTCCTGGGGAGATTTTACTTTTGGGCCTAATTCTTTTTTCTGGCAATTAAAAAAATATATAGATTTAAATTTTATTAAAAAATTTTCTTTTAAATCCTCTTTAATGATTGAAAGATCAAAAGATATTTTAGATTGTAGAGGTTGCGCTGCTAAGATTTCCTCACAAAGTCTTTTCAAAGCATTATCAATTGTTAATTCTAAAGGAGTTGATAATAAGCAAGAGGATGCTTTCTTTATAGACCCTAATTATAATAAAAAATCGGTCTATGTTCAAAGTGTTGATGGATTTCCTGCATTGATAAGTGATCCTTGGTTGAACGGAAGGATTACAACTTTTCATGCTTGCACAGATATATTCGCAAGTGGTGCCTCTTTAGTCTCAGCGCAAGCAGTTATTACTCTTCCATATATTTCTTCCAATATTCAGGAAGAATATCTAAGACAAACTTTGTTAGGTATTAAATCTTCGTTAAATGAACAGGGAGCAGATTTAATAGGAGGGCATACTATTGAGTCTAGAGCTTTTCCTCCTTCACCATCTTCAATAGGAATACAAATTTCATTATCGATAAATGGAAAAATAAAGTCTGGAGATACATTTTGGTCTAAAGGTGGTATGAAAGCAGGCGACAGTCTTATGTTGAGTGGCGGTTTAGGTGTTGGAATACTTTTTGCCGGGTTGATGCAAGGGGAAGCAGATCCAATTGAAATTGATAAAGTACTTGAATGTATGACTAATTCGGCCAGATTAGTTTCTAGTTCTCTTGAAAAAATAAAACAAGTTAATAAATCTAATAAGCTTGTTCATGCATGCACTGATATAACAGGTTTTGGCCTAATTGGTCATTTAAATGAGATGATAATTGCTACTAATAATGTTTTGGGAATGGGGGAGAGGCCTATTAGGGTTGAATTACATTCTAAATCAATACCTTTCCTTGAAGGCGTAAAGTCTCTAATTGGAAAAGATATTAGAAGTACGATGGCTTCCTCTAATAGTTATAACTTAAATCTTCTAAATAAAACTGATATATCTTTACCAAGAGTAACTTTATCTCCTAATAGCTCTTTCGAAGACAAACAAAATTTAAAAGTAATTAGAGAAATTCTTATAGACCCTCAGACTTGTGGCCCATTATTAATATCTTCTGATCCAATATTAGATCCTATATTTAAAGATCTAGATAATTGGATCAAGATAGGTACTGTATTAAATACATAAAATCAATTAGATCTTTTTATTTTATATAATTTATCTATATGAGTATATCTAAGTTTTTTTAGCTCGGCTCCAATGATAGGACCCTTATTAAAACCTTTGCTAATTAATGTCTTACCTGAAATTGGAGCTTTTATATGCCGCCATTTACTCCACCATTTAAATAGATTTTGCCATAATGGAGTTCCTGTGGAGATTATCATTGCTATTGCCTCAGGATGCCAGTTTGAACCTTCAATAGTTGAGCACCAATTTGAAGGGGACCATTCCTCATGTTTTTTATTTTTATATAGCTGGGATAGAAATTTTTTTATCTTTAGACTTTGGCAAATGTAATTAATTTGTTTATTAGGTAAATTTAAGCGCTTTGCTAACTCAACAGGATTATTAGAATCTAAAATCAATGATATAACTGATTCGACCCCTAAACGTTTTCCCCAAATAATTCTTCTTTTTAATCTTTTGTCGTTTTGAATATTTTGATCTAATAGTGTTAAAGCTTTCCACTCTTGAAGTTTATTAATTGATTCGCTCCACTCTTTTGAAAATAATAATAAATAAATTTCTTGTGTAAGACGTACTGATAATCCTGAAGGATACAAAAATGAAGACTCAACATTGTTTAATTTCCAAGGCCAAATATTTATTGTTTTTGAAATCTGCTCAAGAGAGCTTGAGTTCACCTTAAATCCTAGCTTAGTTGCATATCTTGCGGCTCTGAAAACTCTAGTGGGGTCATCACGAACACTATTTGCGTGAATAAAATTAATTTCTCTATTTCTTATTGCCTCTAAACCTCGAAAGGGATCAATTACTTTATTTGTATAAAGATCAATTGCGATAGCATTGACTGTAAAATCTCTTCTTGAAAGATCACATTCTATATTTGTAGCTTTTGTTTTAGGATCATCTCCAGGAATGGGATAAGTCTCCTTTCTTGCAGTTGTAATATCTATATTTAGACCATCTAATATTATTTCAGCAGTATCAAATTTAGGAAACAACTTGATACTTGTTACTCTTGATGGTGATAGTTTTCTTTTAATATCTTTGGCTAATTTAGAGGCAGAGCCTTTAACTACTATATCCAAGTCTGTTAGATTTAGATCATGATCTCCGTGTAATTTTTTTATGAAATAGTCTCTAACAATACCTCCTACAATAGCTATCTCCTCAATCCCGGCTTCCAAGGAGATCTCCTTAACTATTGCTAAGATTTCATTCTTAATACCAGAAAATTGAATTGATTTGATCTGTTTAAGATTTTGCATTTTATTTTTAATAAATTTACACCATTTAGGGGTTTAAAATTTTATAGATAAATATATTTATATCTCTAATACTTTTATCGGTGCAAGTCTGGGGTCAATGATTTTGGGTCCTGGAATCTCGCTGAATTTTACTGCTATTGAAATTTTCTCTTTTTCTCCAAATACATGTGTTATCTCCCCTTTCCCAAACTTTGTATGAATTATTTTGTCTCCTACTTTCCAAGCCTTAAATGCTTTGGTGCCAGGGTTTCTTGATCTTATTGCATTGCTTGCTTCCTCAGTAACTTTATATTTCATCTCTTCATTCTGTGAATATCTATCTATTCGTGTCAACCGATTTAAATGGTTATCTCTTCTTAGTGCGGCTCCTCCAGTCCTTGGGATCTCTCCCTCCATTAAGTATTCTGGGATTTCAGATAGGAATAGAGAAGGGACAGCAGCCTCGCGCATACCCCCCCATAATCTTCTCTCACTGGCATTTGATAAAAATAATTTTTCTTTAGCCCTTGTTAAGCCCACGTAACATAATCTTCTTTCTTCTTCTAATGAAGCTGGATCATCTAAAGATCTATAGCTAGGGAAGAGTCCTTGCTCCATGCCTGAGAGAAAAACCACTGGGAATTCCAATCCTTTGCTGCTATGGAGTGTCATTAGTGTGACCCGATCAGAAGCCGTATCCTTGGTGTCTCCATCACTAGCAAGTGCTGCTGAAGCTAAAAATCCCTCTAAATCTGCGGCTTCATTTTCCTCTTGAAATTGCACAGCTGCATTTACTAATTCTTGAAGGTTGCGACGTCTTTCTTCCGCTTCATCTGAGCCATTTGAGATTAAGTCGCTTAAATATTCACTTTTCTCCATTATTAGTTGAATCAATTCCGAAATTGATGATGTATCAATTTTATCTTTTAAATATTTAATTAAATTACTGAAGTTAATTACACCTTTAGCAGATCTGCCACCAATTGATTGCACAGCTTCATCATCACTAACTAGCTCCCATAGAGGAATACCTAGTTGATTTGCTGCATCTCCAAGCCGTTCAATAGTAGTTTTGCCAATACCTCTTCTAGGAATATTTATTATTCTTAGTAGACTTACTGTATCAGATAGATTATTTAATAATTTAAGATATGCAAGAATATCTTTAATCTCTCTTCGATCATAAAATCTTAATCCGCCAACAACAATATAAGGAATACCCCATCTAACTAATGATTCTTCGATGACTCTAGACTGAGCATTTGTTCTATATAAAATAGCTATATCACCCCATTTGATTTTATGATTACTGGTATTTAGAATTCTAATTTTGTGAACGATAGCTTCTGCTTCAGCTATTTCATCATCACATCTGGTTAGTCTTATTTTATCTCCTTCTTGTCGCGTGGCACGCAATGTCTTTTCTATTCTCTCTTTGTTATTAGATATCAAAGTATTTGCAGCCTCTAGTATATTAGAAGTTGATCTATAGTTGTCCTCTAACTTTATAATAAGTGATTCATTGTCTTGAGTTTGAACACTTTTAAAATCTTTTTGAAAACCCATAAGAATTCTAAAATCTGCTGCTCTAAAACTGTATATACTTTGATCAGCATCACCAACAACAAAAATTGATCTATTATCCCATTGATTGAACATCGAAGGATCTGATCCGTTTGCTACAATAAGCTTTATTAATTCATATTGGGTATGATTTGTGTCTTGATATTCATCAACTAAGACATGCTTAAAGCGATGATGCCAATAACTTCTAACCTCAGTATTTTGTTGCAAGAGTTGAACTGGCATTAATAAAAGGTCATCGAAATCTAATGCATTATTTGCTGCAAGTGAGCTTCTATAAAGCTTATAACTCTCAGCTATTAGTTTCCCTCGGAGACCTTCGGCCTCTTTTTCAACATCCTCTGGAAGATAGCCTTTATTTTTAGCATTACTAATTGCCCTTCTGATTTTTTTAGGTTCAAACTTCTTTGGATCGACTTGCAACTCTTGTGTAACTATTTCCTTGACTAAAGTTTGTGCATCAGATTCATCATATATTGAGAAGTTCTTTGACCAACTTAGTCCTTTTGGGTCATTGAATCTCTCAATATCATATCTTAATAACTTTGCAAAAATTGAGTGAAAAGTTCCAATCCAAAGTTCCTTAGTGATATTTTGGTATATTTTTTTTCTGAAATTACTTTTATCTAAATGATTTAAGCAGTTCCATGCCTCTCCAAAATGATTTTCAGCTAAGCGTCTAGCTAGTAATATCTCTAACCTTTCTTTCATCTCTCTTGCTGCTTTATTTGTAAAAGTAACGGCAAGAATCTCAGATGGATCGGCTCCGTGGACTCCTATTAGGTGTGCTATCCGATGAGTTAATGCTCGAGTCTTACCGCTACCTGCTCCTGCAACTACTAATAGTGGACCATTATGATGATTGACAGCAGCTTTCTGGCTTTCGTTTAATCCCTGAAGGAAGCCTTTAGCATCATCATCCATGCGTTAGTATATTTCTTGTTAAAGGTTGTTTTTTTATTCTAGTAAGTAGAATCATTTTGGTATAGGATAATTGACAATTTTTATACATAAAATATTTTTTTTATTATATATCAATATTGCTTGCTTCTTTAACTGATAAGCCTAGAGGATGTTCTTTATCACAAAGATCATTGTAAGTTCCAGAAGATGCAATGATTCCATCTTTTATTTCGTAAATTAGATCACATTTAGCCAGTGTTTTTAGCCTATGAGCTATTACTACAGTAGTACATCTTCTGCCAATAATTTCTAATGAATTAATTACATCTGCTTCAGTCTTTTCATCCAAGGAGCTCGTTGCCTCATCTAAAACTAAAAATTTTGTCTTTCTATAAAATGCCCTTGCCAGAGCAAGCCTTTGTCTTTGACCTCCTGAGAAATTAACTCCATTTTCTCCAACACATGTGTATAAACCATGAGGCATTTCAGCGATTGTTTCGTAGAGTTGTGCAGCAGAAATTGCATCCCATACTTCATCGTAATTTATTTTATTTTCAGGTGTTCCAAATGCAATATTTTCTAGAACACTTGAATCTAAAAGATTTATATTCTGGGGGACTTCTGAGCAACATCTTTGCCAAGCTGAAATATCGGCGCTCCCTAGTGGGATCCCATCAAGTTTTATTTGTCCAGTTGTAGGTTCCAAATGTGCAAGAAGAATGCTTGAAAGAGTTGTTTTCCCTCCCCCTGTAGGCCCCAAAAGAGCTACTCTTGATCCAACTGGAACGTTTAAAGAGATTGAACGCAAAGCAGCTTGATCAGAATCTGGATAACGATAACCAACTTTATGTAGTGAAATTTCTCTTCTAGGATAAATCCCTTCTGGGGAAAGACTTTTTGAAGAAACGAATGCACGGACTGGTGTTGGCAGCTCTAAATAATTTAAAGCTGATTCAACCTCAGGTAATGCACCTCTTAATTTGGTAATTGATCTAAATAGATCTTGTAAGGGTGGAGTAAGCTTTACAGATGCCACTACGAACGTAGATACAAATGGGATTAAAGTTATTGCTAAGTCCTCTTTTGTTTCTAATCCAATCCTTGAAAGAAGGGCTGCTCCAAAAATAAGAGAAATTGCTAGAGGCTCAATAATTAGTCTTGGTACGTCAGGAAGGAGTCGTGACATCCAATCAAATGATTTAGCTGATTCACCTGCTTTAACAAACTTTGACTCGAAGAAGTTTCCTGTTTGGGTGAGATGTATATCTCTTATTGAGAAAAATATTTGATTTAAGATTGAATTTGCTAATATATCTAGCCTGACTCTTTGCTTTGATGCATGACGAAGATATGGAACAACCGATGATGATAGGGCAAGGAATGCTAATCCTAAAAGTAATAATAAAATAATTGCATTAATTCCTAAAGTAATACCAAGGGCAACTGAAAGAGAAAAAATAATTATTGAGCTGGAAATTATTAAAAGTATTGGCTCTATTATCCTCTCTGATATTCTTTGCATATTTGCCATTATTTGGGCTGATATGGCTGAACTTTTGGCGGTTAAAAAATATTCATATGGTTGCCCAATTACTCTTGCAAGCATCCTATCCGAAATATCTCGCCATATTTCAGCAGTTAGTCGTTCCTGAGTTACTCTAAGTATTAATTTAATACTTGAACCTAGCCAACTTAATATTATTAAAATTATTATTAGTTTTAATGATTGATCAACCGTAGACCCTTTAAATACTTGAACTCCTGGTATTGAGTTCTTTAAATTTCCACCAACTAAAATCCCTGCAAGTCTTCCCGCAACTGCTACGATAGACAAGTCTGTAAGTCCATTAAGTGCAGCTATAGGGATAATAGATATCAATGATTTGAAGCGTTTCCGAGGTATAACTCGAAATAACCTTCTAAGTCTTTGTAGCGTTTTCCCTTTGATTAAACGCACTCTGGACATAATGTAATCCTATGAATTTATTCCGAGAAGACTCTTAAGTGCTTTTGAGATAGCCACTATTAAAACCGATCTCTAAGGATTTTGGAAAACAAGATGCATATAATTCTTATTTCAGATATAAATTTTTCATAAATTAAACTTCTTTAAAATTCAAAAATTCTATTAGGAGCATCAGAATAGAAAAGGAAATATGCTTATAAATTGACGATGTAATTCTTGGAAAGTATTAAAGCAATTTTTAGTATAAGGATTGAAAATTATTTTTAATCCTTATACTAATTTTTACTTATTTCTTTTTCCTTTTCTTCAAGAAGCTTTTCTATGACAAGGCTTATTTTGTCTAGTTCTATATTATTTGCAATATTTTTATTTATTTTCGATTCAGGTATCCTAAGTTTTTTGGAGATAATAGTCACTTCTTTCTTTAAGCGCTCACGATATACTGAGAGCTCTTTGATTGTTTCTTCTAGTTCTTGAAGCCTGCTTTTACACATTTTCACTAAAAAAGCCAATCCAATTTAGCTGAAAACTCAAAAACGAGGGAGAATATAGATATTTAGTGTTATGTCGGATCAATGACAATCACTAAATGCCTTATATGCAATATTTACTTAGAAGACTTGATCTAATGAGTATGTAAGGCTATTTCTGGCGAAAGCTCTCAACTGAAATTTCTTTTTGAGTTACGAACCGTTGCGAGTTTGTAGATAGATGGATAAGTGTTGGTTAGTCGTAATAGGTTGTTAAATGTGTCTTGTCTTACTGACTAGACATACTTTGATCACATACACCTAAGGATAGTCGAATAAAAAAATGCTTGATGCATTCTCCAGAGCTGTAGTACTAGCTGACTCAAAAGGGTCTCCTATAGGGAGTCCTGACTTGGTAGCCCTCAGGAAGTATGTTGCAGACGCAAATAAACGTATTGATGCAACCCTCGCCATTACTCAGAATGTTTCCTGCATAGCAGCTGATGCTGTAGCTGGAATGGTTTGCGAAAATACTGGAATGACTCAGCCTGGTGGCAATTGCTATCCAACTAGGCGAATGGCAGCTTGCTTGAGAGATGGTGAGATAATTTTGAGATATGTAAGCTATGCATTATTGGCAGGAGACCCATCAATTCTTGATGATAGATGCATAAATGGATTGAAAGATACTTACCTTGCTTTAGGAGTACCTTTGAAAAATGCTATTAGAGCTATTGAAATAATGAAAATCGCTACTGTCGCAATAATGACAGAGACTAATACTGGTAGAAAAATGTTTGATGGTATTAATTCTGGTTCTGGCGCAGAATGTAAAGAAATTGCTGCTGAAGCAGCATCATATTTTGATCGGGTTATCAACGCTTTAAGTTGATTAAGCTTACCTGAAAATCATTTCTTCGTTTCCTGAATGAAATCAGCAGTCACTACAGTTTTAAATGCAGCAGATGCTGCAGGCCGTTTTCCAAGTCTTAGTGATATCGAATCTGTCAAGGGGGCATTGGATAGAGCAGGTGCAAGGATGCAAGCTGCAGAGGATTTAGCCGCTAATCTTGATGAAATAGCCTTGGCTGCAGTTGATGCGGTATATGAGGCGGGAGTTTTTAAAGAGGTCAATAAAGATAAGTGTCTACGTGATATTCATCATTATTTGCGCTTAATTAATTATTGTCTTGTTGTTGGTGGAACAGGGCCTCTGGATGAGTGGGGAATAGCAGGTATGCGAGAAGTTATAAGAATTCAAGGTTTACCAACGCTTGCCTACATAGAGGCATTTACATTTATTAGAGATAAAACTCTAATAAATAAAAATATAAATCAGCAGTCTCTAGCTGAATTCAAAGGAATGCTTGATTACTTAATCAATTCACTTTCATAGGCTATGATTACTTAATAATATAATAAATAGTCTATTTATAGATGAGTCGTAAAGATCAAATTGAATTAGAAGAACTGTTTAAAGATTTTGAGCATCCAAACCCTTATATAAACCAATCTGCTTTTAATAGCATGGCAAAATATTGGCCTCAGGAATCTGTTGAAAGATTATTGCCTATGCTCTCAAATCCTGATTTAAATAGAAGGAGAAAGTCAGTTAAAGCATTAAGCACTATTGGAGATATTGCTATTAAAAGTCTTATTGAATTATTTGAGTCTTCCAACGATAATATAGTAAAGATTTCTTGCTTAAAAGTATTTACTATTATTGCTTCTAGGTCTGGATTAAATTGTTTCCCGAATGAGATTTCTATAATAATTAATCATTCGTTAATTGATGATGACCCTCAAATAATATTAGCGATAATATCTTTTCTTAGGCAGCTAAATATCGAAGGATTGCCTTATCTTTTTAAAGCTTCTAGATCAAATAATTTGCTCCGAGCAAAGGCTGCTATTACTGCAATTGCAGAAATAGATGATAATAAATCTATTTATCACTTGCATCAATTATCCATTGATGAATCAATAAATGATTTTATTCGTGGAGAAGCTATTGATTATCTTGGAAGAAAGTAATTAGTCTTTTATATCATCTTTGATAATTTATTTATTGCTAAATTAAAAATCTTTATCACCTCAATATCCTCTTCAGTATTTAACTTGTTTTTTAGAAGCCCTATTTCATTTCTTAATTTAAGCTTCATAATTGCAAGTGAAGCTTTTATCCTGACTTGCTTAGATTCATCATTTAATTGATTACGCAGGTATGGTGCCGCCCATTTTGGGTCTTCAATATCACCTAATAATGTTGTTGCTTCAGCGCGAACTTCAAATGATGGGTCATTCAAAGACTTTAATAATATTTTTTTTGCAGATTTATTTTTCAGATCTTGGATCTGGTCTCCAAGTGCAGTTATTGCAGCTGCTCTGATTGAAGAATTCTTAGACTTAGCTGCTTCTTTTAATACCTCTGTTGCTTCTGATCCTATAAATGATAAGCCCCAAGAAGCGAATCCTCGCTGAGTTGATGTGCTTTCAGAATTTGTAAATACCTTAAGAAGATGTTCTACAGCTTTGTCGCCAAAGATAGCCATTGCGGCAGCAGCAGAACCCTGAACTACAGGGTCTTCATCATTCAATAATGCCTCCAGAAGTTCAGGCAGTGCAGAGGGATCCCCAGTGAGCTTCAATGCCTTGGCAGCACTCCTCCTAATAAATACATTGCTATTTGAGAGAAGTTGTTTTTTCAAATCAGGTACAGCCTTTTGACCAATTGCGCCAAGAGCTTGAGTCAGGATCCTCCTTATGTAACCTCTTTCATCACTTAGGCTTGAAATAATAGTTTGGATATTTTGTTTACTTGAACTAGGTTTCTTGCCGGCTTTGAGATCTTTTTCTAGTTCGCGAGCTAAGGCTGAGATCTTA
>CETM01026697.1_pt1 | contig 11165 bp, 8 predicted proteins | sample 361451 | NCBI WGS metagenome assembly CETM01 (sample SAMEA2622690, study PRJEB7988) | marine metagenome | isolation source: saline water (ENVO:00002010), including
CCAAGATCATCGATTGCTACGAGCAAGTGTTCACCAGACAATAAATCAGCTGATTCTGAAATATGCCGCACACATCTTTCGATTTCTCTTTGCGAGTGTTCAATGTCTATTTCACTCCAATCGTCAGGATAGTCTTCTTTTCTTCCAGCGCATAATTCGATAGCCTTTTCAATCGTCATTCGACCTGCAATTTCAGCATCAAACAACGGGCCAGTCCACATTGGTCCAGAGTATTTTCCTGAAGGCTGTGATGCGAAATGATAGGGATTAGATCTGATTCTGTACCCAATTTGATCACTCCAATTTGAAGCAACTTCTTTTGAACGCTTTAACAGGACACTTACGCGGACATGATGGCCATCGAACAAGGACAATATCGGGTGCATTGACTTATCATGCATTGCAGCAATTCTTGCAATTACGCCTAACAGAATCCTTGTGGCATCATCGTGCATGTATGAATCGGTGATTCCTGTCGAACCATATCTTCTTGCTGCACTGGTTTTTGCTGAGCCACATAATGCTGCAGTATCGGTGGCTGTGACTTCGAGCACTCCAATTCTTGAGATTGATTGTATTGCGGAATCAAGGAATCCAACAGGGGAGCCGAAGGGGTCCAAATCAATCCATTGAAATGGCGACTCAACCATCAATTTCTTGGCATCTCCATTGACCCATTGTATACCATCTTCGACAATTTCTTCTTGCTTTATTGCAAACCTGCTCGGTTCTGGTACCCAATTTATTCCATCACCAATGGGATGAATCTCGTGAGATTTTCTGCCCCATGCTAATGCATTGATGTCAAGGTCATTTGCGGTAATTCTTAGGCGGTCTTGACAAGGTACTTCTTTGCGCCATCTGCGCGGCCTTACACCAGTTGCACAAAGCGCATCCAACGCTCTTACAGTCTTATCATTTGGAACTAGCCATTCATTTTCCAAGGCGTCTGCAAGAAGCATCACAGAACGGGTTCTTGCAGGAGCCATTGCCGGATTAAGAAAACCCTCTCCAGTCTTTGCAGCAGGCCCTCTTGGCATATGTGAAGGACGAGTTTGATGATCTCGAAGATGGACAGAAGTTCTACCTTCTAGCCAGATATGACCCGGCCAGCCTTCAGGTTGCATATTCTAACCTCAATAATGCTCAAAGACAACTTCGGGATTTGAGTGAGTTACCTTTCTTCCATTGTCAATAACTTCACCAATAATCAAGCACCCTTCCATCCTTTGAGATAACCATTCACAAACAGATTCAGCCACACTAGAATCTACGGCAATAATCATTCCACATCCCATGTTGAATGTGCGATACATTTCCCTATCGCTAACGTTTCCATTTTGTTGAATCCAATCAAATTCAGGCAATACTGGCAATGGGTTGCCGATATGCCAACCCAACGAATCATGCAGGCGAAGAAGATTAGAAAGCCCTCCGCCAGTAACATGACAAATCGCATGAATAGCGCTAGAATCACAAGGCCCATCTTGGATTAAATCTACGACAGGGTCACAGTAAATCCTTGTTGGATTGAGGAATATTTCACCTAAGGTAGTCGCGCCTTGATTGAATCTCTCGATTCTGTTTTCAGATACTTCAAATGGCGCAGCATCATTCCAATCTGCACCACAGTGTGATACTACATTTCTCACAAGCGAATAGCCGTTGGAATGAACACCAGAAGAAGGCAGGCCAATCAGTACATCACCTTGTTTTAGATTTGCACCAGTTATTTCTGCACCTTTGGGCAACCATCCTAAAGCAGTACCTGACAAATCTAATTCTGTTACTATTCCGGGAAGGCTTGCAGTTTCTCCACCTGCAAGGGTCACCCTCGCTCTTCGGCATGCTTCCGCTAGACTCGCACCCAATGCTGCATGAATATCTGGGTCGGGTTTTGGGACCGCGATATAATCTACGAATGCAATAGGTTCAGCACCTACGCATAACAAATCATTGACATTCATTGCCATACAATCAATTCCGACTCCTCCCCATTGTCCTAACTTAGTTGCAATGGATAATTTCGAACCGACACCATCGGTCGCCAGAGCAAGATAATTCTCACCAAATTCGACTAAACCCCCAAATCCGCCTGGCAAATCTACTGGCGCTCCTGGGCTCCCAGGTTTTCTTACCGAACGCGATAAAGCTCCGACTAGAGCACCAACAGCATCTCCTTCAAGATCGATGTCCACGCCACTGCCAGCGTAGTCCAGACCTTCGGCCATGTTACTGTCCACGCGCGCCACTCTCATCATGATGCCGATTGAATTTGAGAGACTATCCAAGGCAGGGATAGGTCCAGCCGATGGTCTATGCCGCTATGGGTGCCAGGAAATTCTTCCCACTCATGAGCAATTTCTAGTTCAGTCATAACCTTGTGAAGTTGCCTTAATCCATATTGGATATTGTATTGGTCACTATCGCCAACATCAATCCAGCAAGGAGGTAAGTCCTGGTGTTTTTCAATCATTGTTAGGGGGTCCCATTCTTTCCATTCACCCCATTTTCTATCATCAAACTTACAATTTTCATCAACAGGCAAAGTGCCATCACTATATGTTGCCGCCATGGCTAAAATCATCAGAGTGTGAAAATCATCGCCTTTGAGAGAAGGGCTTTGTCTAACATATTCCAAGAATTGTGCTGCGCCACCATGTGGCAAGATTTCAGTAAGGGTTGCAGCCATCTCAATTCCAAACAATAATTCAAACCCACAATCGCCAGAGTGGCATGCAACGGCGCTCCAACAATTATCTAACATGCCTCTAACCAAAGCACCGTAACCTCCACTCGATTTACCTACAAGTCCAAAACCAGTGATATTGTAACGAGAATTCAATTCATTCCGCAAATCTTCTTTGAGCCAAGTACCCCAACGCCCCATCGTTGTTGAATCAATGAATTGATTCCCACCTAAACTAGTGAATGTGTCCGGCATTACAAGAATTGAAGCGGCCATTTTTCCTTCTTTGACCAATCTTTCATGGCGCTGAGGAAGAGTTTCGCCAAACGCTTTCCAATTTGCTCTTGCAAAACCAGTTCCTGTAAAGGGCGCTAGATAGATGACGCAAGGCATGGGGCCTTCAGAATTTGGTGGAATATGGACTAAGACTTCTCTTTCGAGGGGATCTCCGAGTTCATTTTTTAGATTCTCTGAAGAAAACGAGAATCTTTCAAGAATTCCTCTGATGGGTTCAAAAGAGTGCGCGGGCATGAACGGGCGATGGGCTTCAAGGAAATGTGCTTGGCGGTATTCCAATGGAAGCCAATGGAGGTTGAATGATGCGGTTTAGTTCCAGTGGAAATGAAGGGGAAGAAGAGAAGTATCTCAATGATTATATGCGGCCGACAATGGCTTCAGATGTCCGGTTGGAGGATTCAGTATGACTATCCAAGAATTTGACTTACCTGCAAGGTGGAGAACCTTACTTCTTGATAATTACAGTGAAGCAATTCACAATCTAGAGGTATCTTGGCCAGACGTACAATCTTTAGAGGTCTCTTATCGAGAGATTGAATCCTTTGATCCTGATTTTGCTTTATCGATTATTGAAGAACCTGAAAACAATACACAAGCAGCAAACCAAGCACTAGGCCTACTCCTTGCAGAATTAGGCTCACCGCGAATTATTGCATTTGTTAGAATCATCGAATTACCTCCAGATTCCCACCGTACTGTTAGACAATTGAGGAGCGAGGATTTGGGTTCAATGATTTCTGTTGATGCTATTGCAACAAAAATAGGCAAAGTCCTTCCTAGGACCTATGAAGGCTCATTTGTTTGCGCTGCATGTGGTCATTCGAGCCGGATTAGTCAACCTAACGAACAAGAATTGATTGAACCAGTAGAGTGTTTCGAAATAGATGGCGGATGTGGAAGGAAAAAGAACCAAACAAAATTCGTTCAAAGAGTCGAGGAATCGATTCTAATCGATTCTCAATTTATCGAATTACAGGAACCGCCAGAGAACCTACGTGGTGGAGTTCAACCCGAGAGAATTTTGTGTATTGCCGAACACGACTTAGCCGGTAATTTAAATCCAGGTGATAGGGTAACAGCTAATGGAATGTTGTTTGTTAGGTCTCAAAGAAAATCAGGCAAGGACACTCCAATTTTTGATATTTTTATGAGAATCCATAGTATCCAAAGAGAAAATATTCCTTTGGAAGAAATTCAAATCTCTGAAGACGAAGAAAGAGAAATCAAAGAACTAGCGCGAAGGGAAGACATTCATGAATTATTGACAAAATCAATTGCACCCTCAATATTCGGAATGACTCGCCAAAAAGAATCGTTGATGCTCCAGTTATTCGGTGGAGTCGCTTCCAAAGCAAAGGACGGAACCAGACTTCGTGGAGACATTCATATTCTGCTGATGGGAGACCCCGGTGTTGCTAAATCGCAATTATTGTCTTACATGTCTCAAATTTCACCTCGTGGCCGATTTACTTCTGGAATGTCAGCATCAGCAGCCGGATTGACGGCTGCTGCCGTTCAAGATTCAGCAGCAGATGGTCGCTGGACTTTGGAAGCAGGCGCTCTTGCTTTAGCCGACCTTGGACTTGCAGCGATTGACGAATTCGACAAGATGAATGAAAACGATCGCTCTTCAATGCATGAAGCGATGGAACAACAACGAATCTCGATTTCTAAAGCAGGAATTAATGCTACACTTTCAACAAGATGTGCAATTCTAGCTGCTGCTAACCCCAAGGCAGGAAGATTCCAATCCGTTTCAGAAGTCCCGTTTACTCAGCAAATCAATCTCAAACCGGCTCTAATTTCTAGGTTTGACGTGATTTGGTTACTTACCGACCAACCAGCGGCCGACCACGATTCAATGATTGCAAATCACATCATGGCTAATCGCGCAAATTCCACTCCTGAAATTTTGATTGACCAAGGAAGTGCAGCGGACCCAACGAAATCTTCAATCCATGAAGAAATCGATATTGAACAGGGTATTGTAAATCGGGATTTGATTAGGAAATATGTTGCACTTGCAAAGCGAACAATCCACCCTCGGCTTACAGATGAAGCGCGAAAAGCGTTGCGAGAATTCTATGTCGAGACTAGAAGAAAAGGAGGGGAATCACACGATTCAATTTCAATTTCGGCAAGAGCAATCGAAGGATTGTACCGATTGGCTCAAGCGTCAGCGAGAGTAAGATTATCTGAAGATGCTACTATTGAAGATGCAGAGAGATCTATCCGTCTTACTAGATTCTGGAGACATGAATTGATGGGAGAAAACTTCGATGAAACTACTTTACAATCTGGAAAGAAAGCAACAACTCGAAATCGAGAGCGAACTATTCTAGAAATTGTTAGAAGAATCTTTATCGAAACCGGTGAAACAGTCACTTTAGCAGATGTACTAACCGAAGCTGGAAGATTAGACATCAACCGAGATGTAGCAGAGGACCTTATCGATGCATTGTGTAGGGACGGCCGTCTGATGCGACCGGGAGGATATGAAACCCTTCAGCCAGTGTGAAACGATGCGCTCATATTGAGGAGATACTACAGGTGAGAATATGGAACCGGTAGGCGATGTGGCAAATCCTGCATTGCTCGACCCCGAAGGTCTTGGTTTCATGTGCGGAATTGAGGTTCATCAGCAACTAGCAACAGGAAAATTACATTCTCGCCAATCTGGTGAACTTCATGATATCACAATCGAGACTTTACCTGAAAATTGGCCGCGATATAATCGCAAATTGAGATCTTCAAGTGGCGAGGGCGGAGTGGTGGACGTCGCTGCGAGGTTCGAGGCTAGACGAAAACGCTCCTTCGTATATTGCCAAGCACCAAATGCAGGACTAATCGAACTCGACGAACAACCTCCTCTTCCTCATGATACAGATGCGCTCGATATTTCTCTAACAGTCTCAGGAATGCTAAATGCCCATCCTGTGCCACTATTACAAACGATGAGAAAAACAGTAGTTGATGGTTCAAACACCAGTGGTTTCCAGCGCACAACTCTTGTTGCTACAGCAGGAGTATTAGAGACCGAAGGCGGACCAGTTGGTATCGATGTTTTGTGCCTTGAAGAGGACAGTGCACGCAAATTGGATAGCAACCTAACTCCTAATGGAGAAGTTGTAACATGGAACTTAGATAGGCTTGGGATTCCATTGATTGAAATCGCAACTGCTCCAGATGTAAAGACTCCAGACCATGCTAAGCAGACATCTATTGCTCTGGGTCGCACGCTGAGGGATACGCGCAGGGTTCGCAGAGGTTTGGGAAGTATTCGTCAAGACCTCAATGTCTCGATAATGTGTGGGGATAGAGTTGAGATCAAAGGATGTCAAGATTTAGAGTGGATTCCTAGAATTATTCGTTGTGAAATGGCTCGCCAACTTCATTTCTATCGCCTAGCAAATCAACTTAGAGAATCCCATAATCTTCCACAATTATCCAGTGACCGAAGAGAAGAATCTCCTTCGGTACAAGAGGAAGTCTCCAAAATTTTACCCCTTCAATTTGTAGATGTTTCCAAACAGTTTGCAAAGTGTGAAGCAAAGAGAGTTAAGGACGGCCTTGAGTCAAATTCGGTAATGTTGGCATTACCATTGCCTGGTTTTAGCGGTTTGATTGGAACCAAAGAATTTGATTCTGATGGCGCTCAACTGCCTCGCTTAGGTAGAGAACTTGCTGGTGCAGCCAAACTTGCAGGTGTTGCTGGTGTTTATCATTCGGACGAATTGCCTGCTTATGGGATTGAACAAGAATTCGTAGATGCTACAAGAAATTCATTGGGAGGCGTTGATGCTTTTGTTTTGTGCCTTGCTCCACAATGGCAAGCAGAATTGGCATTGGAGAGCGTCCTTAATAGAGCACGTCTGGCATTTGAAAGAATCCCACAGGAAGTAAGGAATGTCGTGATTAGAAAAGGTTCGCCTGAAGATGGAACAACCACTCCAATGCGACCACTTCCAGGTGGTGCAAGAATGTACCCTGAAACCGATATACCCCCATTAGCAATTTCAAGCGAATATTGGCAAAAGGTTCTCGATAATTTGCCGATGACACAGTTAGAGCGTCATGAGAGATTGAGCGAATATGAGATTAGCGAAGATCAACTCAAACAGTTATTGTCTAGAGAATTAGATGATGATTTTGTATCTCATTCTCAAGGCCTACCGCAAAAAGCATGGGCGACTATGTTGTTGGAAAATGAGGGTGACGTCGGTTTGATGGCTTTGGTATTAGCAACCAAAGAAGCAGGACATGTAACGAGAGAAGGAATGAGTATTTTGTTACAAGAATTCACCGGCAAAAATCCTAGTATGGAACAATTAGCATCAAAATCTGAAGAATTGGGCTTGAAACCAGCAGACTCTGGAGACTTGCTAGAAATTGTAGAGCGAGTGGTCACTGGCCGCCTTGATTTCGTCAAAGAGAGAGGCATGGGCGCAATGGGTCCACTCATGGGAGTTGTAATGAAAGAATGCGGTGGTGCTGCTGATGGAAAACAGGTGAGTGCATTATTGCGAGAAGTGATTATGAGGCATGTTTGATGAAGCGAATAATCGTTGCATTGTGCCTGCTATTCTGCATTTTATTACCCTCGTCCACGGCAATACCTGAAGGTTTTGAGTCATGGGAAGTCGATTTAGACAACGGATATATTTCCACTAAACCAATAATCGTTGAAGATCAAGTCATCGTCAGGACATCTGGATATTGGACCGGTGAAGATAGACCTCATGTATATGCATTCAATCTGTTTACTGGTGAAGAAAATTGGCGATTCAAGAATTCCGCATCAACTAATCATGACATGAGTCCATTATTGCATGTTACATCAGGTACAGGATTGTGTGGAAATTGGGACGAGATGATTATTGTAGGCTGGACCGATGGTAGGGTTACAGCCCTAGATATTGAGGGGGGAGGTCTAGTTTGGTCGGCTCAAACCGAGGTAGTCAATTGGGGAATAACCGGCTCCTTGGCATTGGATAACGATAGTGTAGTTGTACCAACGAGGCAAGGGCTCTCAAGATTTTGTTTGAGTGATGGTACAGAAAACCTTCGAGTCGATTTACCACAATTGGGTTGGAGAAATGGCGTTACTGTGATTGAAGATAGCTACTTGCTAGGTAATGAAGAAGGCATCATCAACATTGTTTCAAAGACAGGAGAAATTAGCAATATTACAGTTGGAGATGGAATGATTCGCCACGCTCCAATTTATACTGATGCAGGAATTCTAACTCATCTGCAAACCGAGAGCGGTTCTGGAATTTATCTCGATAATGAATTATTATCTGAAGAAGGCTCATCACCTGCAATTCCTTTCAATATTCAAGAAGATATATTCTTTGGAACAAGTGAACATGTATTGTTTTGGAAGTGCGACTCATCATGCACATTCCAAGGTAGAACAGAATTTCACACCAATGGTGAACTCACAATGCAGCCACTGCAAATGGGCTACACAATTTGGTATCCGAAGAATACTCCCACAGGAGGTTGGGCGGCAGGAATTCCAGGTCAGGCCCTAGAGATGTACACAACTTCACATGACACATACACTACTGCAGGAGTTGGGTTTGGGCAATACGGTGAGATGGCATTTGGAAATGATGCTGGAGTTTTGATGGTTGTATATGACCCATCCATGCAATCACAGCAAGGATTAGATGAAACATCGACAGAGGAATCCAAAGAATCATCTTCAGAAGATTGGGTAAAGTTTGGAATAATTTTGCTATTGATATTTGGAATAATGATTTTCCAAATAAATCGCAATACAGCAATGGTGGTAAAATTAGGAACTTTACTACTCCTAGTTATTGCAATAATGGCTTTGCCATATGTTTCTGAAGTATGGTCCAAGGAAGTTGAAAGCCTAGATGACGCTCCCGGGGATTGGGATGATGAGTGGCCTGAAGAATGGAGGGGAACTCAAGTCGTGGTTTTCGAACTTCCAGATGGCGAATTAGTGATTGGCGGGCTTGAAGGACATGAAAATGTTGAGCAATTGACGGATTACGCTGCCATACAACTTGGAATCGAAGTTGAAAAACAGAATTTCAACTTTGGCGACATGATCACTTCGTTCAATGGCCATGAATTAGAAGGATGGGAATTTACTATTGATGGGGAGAGGTCCCAAGTAGGAATTTCTGCAGCAGAGGTTGGCGAAGCAACAGTTGTACGTTGGTTGGCAGCGTGAAGTTCAAGTCTTGAATCCCCCCACCTGTGTTCATGGTACTGACTGATGGAGTGCATGGGCCAGCTCTCGGGCCTGTTGAAATGCTCGTAATCAACGTGGTTTTGATTACGATTTCTTTCTTTCTTTTATGCCGTCCAACCCATTCAGCAAAAAGAGAAATTTTGGTACTCACAAGTATTACTGCGGCAGCAGCAGCCAGCCGAATTTTACTCGAACCCTTTCCAAATGTGCAGCCTCTAACTGTAATGTGTTTGGTTATGGGGGCATCTCTTGGTGCACGACGAGGTATGGCGTTTGCTGTAATGGCAACCATGATTTCCAATCTAATTTTGTCACATGGTTGGTGGACTCTATTCCAAGCAAGTGGTTGGGCAGCGATTGCATTTGCAGGTTCTAGGCTAAATTTGGTATTGCAAAATGAGATAGCAATGAAGCGCTTAATCATCACTGCAGTCTTTGCATCAGTATTGTTTGACTGGTGGGTTTCGTTGTCGATAATTACAAGCGGTACAAGTTTGGCAGATTTCGGCATCTATCTGTTGAATGGATTACCATTCGATGCACTTCATGCTCTTGCAAGTATAGTTAGCGCAGTTTGGATAGCACCTTGGTTAGCCAATTTATTGTATGAAGAGACCGCTCACTTAGAGGACCCTATCGCTAGTGGTGAAGCCAATGTCACCACCGCTTGATGAAGTTACGATGGTCTTAGTGACCCGCGATGATCTAAAGTTGTCAAAGGGCAAACTTGCAGCACAATGCGCTCATGCTGCAGTGGATTGTGCTATGAAGGCAAAGAGAAAAGCCGCTCGCTTGTATGAAAGATGGAACAATGTTGGCGCTCGAAAAATCGTGGTACGCGCAGATGACGAATCTCATATTCGGCAACTGTATGCCAAAGCCTTGGAAGCCAGCCTAGTATGTTCACTAATCAAAGATGCAGGTCACACCGAAATTCCCCCAGGCACAGTCACTATTCTAGGCATAGGTCCTGCACCCCGTGCAGTTGTAGATGTCATAACTGGCGACCTGAAACTGCTTTGAGTAAAAGCGGCTTGGGCTAATCATGCGCGAGTACCCCTCTGACCGTATCGATGTGCGCAGCGATACAGTTACTCAGCCTACTGCGGCTATGCGTGCAGTCATGGAGAAGGCAGAGGTAGGGGATGATGTTCTAGGCGATGACCCTACTGTTATCGAGTTGCAGAACCGATTTGCAAAGATGTTTGGAAAAGAAGCCGCATTATTCGTTGCTAGTGGGACCATGGCCAATGCGATAGCACTTCGTACACATACTGTACCTGGCGATGAAATCGTTTGCGATAAGACCGCTCACATCTACAAGTATGAAGGTGGAGGATATGCTGCATTGTGTGGAGCATCTGTCTCTCTTGTAGAAGGTAAGGGCGGGTTGATGACCGCAGATCAAGTCAAGAATGCAATTCGTAAAGCAGAGGGCTCTGGCTCTCATTATCCAGACGGTTCACTCGTATGTGTAGAAAACACATCCAATCTTGGCGGAGGGGCGTGTTATACTCAAGATGCTCTCGATGAAATCGCAGCAGTAGCTAAGGAAAATGGCTGTGCAACCCATATTGATGGTGCTAGAATATTCAACGCATCAATAGCAACTGGAGTCGATGTTGCAAGGATGTGTAGAGATTATGATTCGGTATCGATCTGTCTCTCAAAAGGCTTGGGCGCCCCTGTGGGCTCCATTTTGGTCGGGTCAAATGATTTCATTGCTCAAGCACATCGCTGGCGGAAAATGTTTGGTGGTGGATGGAGACAAGCAGGCGTTCTTGCTGCAGCGGGTTTGTATGCTTTAGACCATCATGTAGAAAGGTTGGTTGAAGACCATATTCGAGCAAGAAAGGTTGCTGAAGCAATCAATGCAATGGATAATTTCAGCGTGGACCTGGACGCAGTCCAGTCCAATCTAGTGTATGTTAATTGTAATATTCCTGC
>CETM01039085.1_pt1 | contig 11157 bp, 7 predicted proteins | sample 361451 | NCBI WGS metagenome assembly CETM01 (sample SAMEA2622690, study PRJEB7988) | marine metagenome | isolation source: saline water (ENVO:00002010), including
GTGGAAGCCATTCTTTATGCCCACGAAGGCATCAAGCAGGTTTGTGAATTGCAAAACGAGCTATACGGAAAATGTGATGTCGTTAAACAGGAATTTGTCGAACCGGAAGACGATGGTTTGGCTGATATTCTGATTGAAAAGTATTCCAGTGACTTTAAAGCAGCCCAGTTGACCGAAGGTAAGCAGAATCGTGCTGATGCGGTTAATGTGGTTAAGGGTCGAATTAAGGAAGACATGATTCCTGATCCTGAAGCTGAAGACGCCATTTGTTCGAAAGCGTTGGGAGCGGCTCTTTACAAGCTCGAATCGAAGGTGATTCGCCAGTTGATCATTGAGGGCACTCGTCCTGACGGTCGATCGCATGACGAATTGCGAAATATCGAATGTCACGTGGATGTGCTACCGCGAGTCCATGGTTCAGCTGTGTTCCAGCGTGGTGAAACGCAGGCCTTGGTCACCGTGACGTTGGGAACGAGTAAGGACGAGCAGCGGGTTGACGGTATCACTGATACCTATTCAAAGAAATTCATGCTGGATTACAATTTCCCGGGTTACAGTGTTGGTGAAGCCAAACCAAATCGTGGACCAGGTCGGCGAGAAATTGGTCACGGTATGCTTGCTGAACGCAGCGTGAAAGCAGTCCTGCCAGATCCGGAAGATTTCCCTTATACAATTCGAGTGATTTCTGATATTACCGAATCCAATGGTTCCTCTTCACAGGCTTCCGTCTGTGGTGCCACACTGGGGCTGATGGCTGCTGGTGTTCCAATCAAGAATCCTGTTGCCGGTATTTCAATCGGGTTGGTTCAGGAAGGCGATCAGAATATTCTGCTTACCGATATTCAGGGTGCAGAGGATCATTTTGGAGACATGGACTTCAAAGTTGCCGGAACTCAGAAAGGTATTACTGGTATCCAGCTAGACCTCAAGATCAACGGTATTAGCGAACAGGTTATCCGAGATTCTCTGGCCCAGGCTAAAGAAGCTCGTATCGAGATTATGCGAGAGATGATTCGTACGATTGATCGTCCACGTGCGGAAACATCTCAATACGCTCCACGTCTGATCCGAGTGAACATTGCTCCGGATAAGATCGGTGCATTGATCGGTCCCGGTGGTAAGAATATTCGCCATATTCAGGAATCTACAGGGACGGTAGTGGAAGTTGATGATGAAGGTACTGTCACCATTGCATCGACGAATGCCGAATGGGCGGAAGAAGCTCGCGGCTTAGTCGAAGCATATACAGCGACAGTTCAGGTCGGCAAAATCTACGAAGGATCGATCAGCAGTATCAAGGACTTTGGAATCTTTGTTGAAATCCTTCCTGGTCGTGACGGACTTTGTCATATCAGTGAATTGTCGGAACATTACATTTCTAATATTTCTGCGGCTGTGAACGAAGGTGACGTCGTGAAAGTGAAATGTATTGGAGTGGACGATCATGATCGAGTGAAACTGAGTCGCAAGGCAGCTCTGGAAGAACTTGGTGAAGAAGATGACTGGGAACCACAGGAACGGTCTGAGAACGATGGTGAACGACGCGAACGTCGTCCTCGTCGAGATGGTGATCGTCGAGGAGGTGGTGGACGCCGTCGCCGACGTGACTAGTCACTGCTTCTTAGGGACGTCGTCCTGAAAGAATGTACAACAGCCGGTCTGCCTGTCCTGGGTCGACCGGCTGTTTTTATAAACTCTGTGGCTAAAGTCGAGTGACAAAAAACCTCTACTAATTTTCGAACGCAGGCTAAAATAAATGCTTAAGCATTGATCAACGATCAGTTCCGGCTGGTCGGACAGTCGTAGACCTTTGGTGATAGTTTCATGGCGGACCGCGAAGTAGAACGATGGCAACAGCGAGCTCAATTGCTGGAAAAGCAATACGCAGAGCTTGCGCAAATTGCCGGTTCACTGGCACATGAAATCAAGAATCCGCTTTCTGTCATTCGTATGAATATGGAATTGGTGGAGGAGGATTTAGAAGAGAGTGAAACGCCACGAGAACGACGGGTTTGGACGAAATTACAAACCGTACATGCTCAGTGTCACCGGCTGGAAAATCTGCTCAATGACTTCATGAAATTTGCCAGATTGAGAGAACTCGATTTGGAAATCGGTTCCCTGAATAAACAAATCACGTCCGTGCTTGATATGTATGAAGCGCAGGCGCAATCACAGCAAGTGCAGATTAATCGCTATCTCGATCCGGAGTTGCCAGCGATGCAGCTTGAACCTGAAACGCTGCAGGCAGCTCTGGCGAATCTGGTTAAAAACGCGATGGAGTCAATGGGCGAAGGTGGTGAATTGACCGCGATTACTCGTGTTACTCCTGTTGGAGTCGCCATGGATCTGATTGATACTGGTTGTGGTATGAGTGATAACACAGCATTGAACATGTTTAACGCGTTTTATACTACCAAAGCGGCAGGTTCCGGATTGGGGCTGCCGATGGCTCGTAAAGTTGTACAGGCGCATGGTGGTCGGATTGATGTTCAGAGTCAGGAAGAGCAGGGGACCAAGTTTACGCTGGAATTCCCAACACCGGCGCGATTAGATTCGTCAGGCAACGATCCACTGTAAACGATGTAAGGATAGGCAATTGACAGATACAAAGGACATTCCGGAATTAGCCCCCGGCGATATTCGTGTCTTAGTGGTTGATAACGACCCACCACTCGCCACAGCGATGGTTGAAAGTCTTGAATCAGAAGGCTACGACATCAGCATGGCCACGTCCGGCCCGGAAGGGCTGAAGAGGATTCAACAAGACCAATATGATGTCATCATCACAGATTTGATGATGAACGACGTGGATGGTATGGGGATTCTGGAGAATACAGTTCAGTTGTTGCCTAATGCAGAAGTCATTATGGTAACCGGGCATGCCACCGTACCTCGAGCAGTCGAAGCGATGCAGTTGGGTGCCTACAACTTTTTGGAAAAGCCTATCACTCCGAAACGCCTGCGAGCGATCACCGCACGTGCGGTCGAATCAGTCGCCTTACGTCGTTGTAATGTCGAACTACAGCAGCGGTTGGATGAAAAATTCGGATTTGATGGGATCATTTATGCCAGTGATAAAATGAAGTCGGTGATCGACCGGCTCAAGCGGATTGCGCCCACCGATGCCACCGTACTGATTACCGGTGAGAGTGGAACAGGGAAGGAGCTGATTGCTCAGGCGATCCATCAGAATTCACCCCGTAAGGGTAAACGTCTTGTGCCCTTGAATTGTGCAGCGGTTGCGGAAAATCTGGTGGAGAGTGAATTGTTTGGACATGTTAAAGGAGCCTTCACGGATGCTCATTCGGATCGGATCGGTGCCTTTGAGTATGCTGATGGAGGAACGATTTTTCTAGACGAAATCGGTGATATGCCACTGGCAACCCAAACCAAATTGCTCCGCGTCCTGGAAGAAAGTCGAATCACTCGGGTGGGTGACAATGATCCTATGGACGTCAATGTCCGAGTTGTCTCGGCGACGAATCTGGTGCTGGAACAAGCCGTTGAAAACAATGAATTTCGCAACGATTTGTATTACCGCCTGAAGGTTGTCACGATTGAATTGCCCGCCTTGCGCGAGCGTCGGGATGATATCGTGCCATTGGTGGATCATTTTCGCAAACAATGCAATCAACGTCACAACAAAGAGGTAGCCTCGGTGACGCCGGCTGTGACCCGGCGATTCTATGCTTACGACTGGCCGGGCAATATCCGTCAGCTAAGGAATATTGTTGAGAGCATGGTCGTTTTAGATATTGATGGAGTTCTGGACGTGGATGATCTGCCGCCGGATTTCGAGGGAGGCGGGGAAGACCTTCCAGCCAATGCACTCGGACCGGCCGATTTAGTCGGGCAGCCCATGTCACAGATAGAAAAATGGGCTTATCAACAAACATTAGCTTTGACAAATGGAAATCGTGAGGAAGCTGCACGTATACTAGGAGTAGGTGCCAGAACAGTGTACCGTAAGCTTAAAGAGTACGAGTTGTAACGAGCTCTAGGCAATGAGCGACCCAATGGATGGGAAAGAGAATGGCAAGGATCGCACAATTATCGACAAGTATTATCAATAAGATTGCTGCTGGTGAAGTAATCGAACGCCCAGCGAGTGTCGTCAAAGAACTTGTTGAAAACTCCGTGGATGCCAGGGCGACCCGGATCGATGTCACAGTCGAAGATGGTGGCAGTGCTCTGATTCGAGTAGTCGATAACGGAAGTGGTATCGATCCGGACCAAATTGAAATGGCTGTCGATAGCCATGCTACAAGTAAGATTAGTACGGCGGATGATTTGTTCTCTGTTTCGTCGATGGGCTTCCGGGGCGAAGCATTAGCATCGATTTCCGAAGTTAGTAACATGACAATCAGGAGCCGCACTGCGGGACATGATGCTGGCATGTTTCTGGAAATCCTGGGGGGCAAACGACAGGCTCCCGAGCCAGTCGGTTGTCCTGTGGGAACCATGATCGAAGTTCACAATTTGTTCTTCAACACCCCCGTTCGGCGAAAGTACCTTAAGACGCCACAGACAGAAATGGGGCATATTACCGAGGCCTTCACACGGATTGCTTTGGTACATCCGGAAGTGCATTTCAGTCTCAAACATAATGACCGTATGAAACACGATCTACCGGCGGTGGATAACTGGAAAGACCGGATTGCGCATTTCTACGGACGCGATCTGGCCGAAGGACTTATTTGGGTCGAAAGTCAGGATGACGATGTGACAGTGTCCGGCTATGTTGCAGATCCTTCGTTCTTTCGCTCTAACACCCGGATGCAGTACTTGTTTCTCAACAATCGCCACATTCGTGATCGTTCCTTGCAGCATGCGTTGGGAGAGGCTTATCGAGGGCTTTTATTGCATGGTAGGTACCCAATCGTGTTCCTACGTATGAACATGCCTCCCCAGATGGTGGATGTGAATGTGCATCCCACTAAGTTGGAAGTAAGATTCCAGGACGGACGCCGCCTTTACAGTCAGTTGTTAAGTACGATTCGAAACAAGTTTTTGTCGACCGATTTGACAGCCCGAATACGAGAGGCTCAGCCTGACCGGTCGACGGCTGACTCATCAGTTACGGCGCAATCGGAAACGCCACAGGAAACTCGGCGGATGGACTTTCAGTTTGGAATATCCGGGATGAATCCTGCTCATATCGGACAGGGCTCTGCAGGACTACCAGATAGTTTTAAACAGGCTTTGGACCCGGATAGGCTGACTCAGGCATTGTCCGGACAGGATGTCAGCCAGACGCCTTCGGTTCTGAGTGTAGAGACTGAAAGTGGATTGACGGGCGGGGAACCGAGTACTCACACAACATTGGGAATACAAATCCAAAACCGCTACTTGGTGACTGAAGACGAGCGTGGCATGGTGGTGATCGACCAGCACGCCTTGCACGAACGAATCCTATATGAGCAGTTTCGGACCAAAGCGATGGATGGTTCACTTGAGACGCAGCGTCTGTTAGTTCCAGAACCGGTAACACTCACCCCGCCGGAAGCGGCAGCTATCCTGGAAAACCAGGAACAATTGCGTCAATTGGGCATCGATGTGGAGCCCTTCGGTGGGGATACCGTTTTGGTCTCAAGTTATCCGGCCATGTTACGGCGATTAAAAATAGAGGAGATGATTCGTCAACTTGTGGAAGTGCTCCTGTCAGGAAAGCAGTCCCCGGACAAACGAGATGTCTTAGATGACTTACTGGCCATGATGTCCTGCAAGGCTGCTGTCAAAGCAGGGGATCCGTTGACGAATGAAGAAATCAAATCGTTGCTGGAGCTCCAGCATTTGTGTCAAGACTCGCATCATTGTCCACACGGCCGCCCATCGGCTCTGGTGTTTTCCAGAGACGAACTTGATAAACGATTCCAACGAACAGGAATCTAGAAACGATCGACCGGGCTTATTGTCGCGGAGTTAGGTATTTCATGGCTTCCGGAACTGCGTAGACGCTGTCGAAACCATAGGCTTGCCAGTAGATGACGCAATCGGTATTGCGAGTTTGAAACATTTCGTAATCGGCCGGTTGAATATCACAGTTACGAATGACAAGTTCCTTTAACTCGCTCATGGTGGACAATTGCAGCAACCCGGTACTGGTTAGTGTGGATCCAGATACATTCAGATGCGTGATGGGCAATTCGGCGATGGCCTCAAAAGCGCTGTTATCCAACTGAGCACCCATGAGTTGAAGACTGGTCAGCGAGGGGAGTCTCTGTAATTGCTGAATGCCCCGCTTATTAACTGGACAATGTGATAAATCAAGGTAAGTAAACTCAGGCAAGTCTGCAAGCGTATCAAAGGTTTCACCGCGAACGTCGGTCTGAAACAGGATGAGATTATTTAAAGATTTGCAGGAAGCAAGCAACTCGATCCAGTTGTCGTGCATATTGGTTTGGGCCAAGTCGAGAGTTGACAGAGAAGGGCAAGTTGCGAGCGATTCCAAAACGGATGGATCTACATGAAATCCACGCATGCTCAACGAAACGAGCGGAAGCTGACGAATGACGGTGCTGATCGCCGAATGAGAGCAATGAGTATTACTGATGTCCAGCTGTTGGCAAATGCCCTGCTTTCCAATGTGATACAAGGTCTCATCGGTAACGGAGGTCCCGCTGAGATTTAGAAATTGGAGATCCAGTTGATGGATATTATCGAGATCACGATCTCTGATAGACGCATTCGCGAAATCGAGATGTATCGGTTGAGGGGTTTCCAGTTTCGGAAAAATTTGAGTGTCTTTGCCCGTTAGTTGGCAACCACGAAGACTTAACATGCTTAGTTCATGACAGGAATTAAGTTGTGCCAAACCATCAAACGTGATCGCAGTATGATCCAGTTGAACGGTGCTGAGTTTGTCATGACGCCGTAAGGCAGTGAGTGTCTGATTGGTAACCGGGGTGTAGGCAAAGCGGATATTCGAAAGGAGAGGGAATTGCTGTATCCAATGAGCGTTGGCATTGTCCCAGGATGGATTGTTGCTGAGATTAAGTGTGGTAAGCATTTTGGCGTCACTGAGATACTGTAAACCACTGCCCGAAAAATGCAGCGACTGTAAATGGAGGGATTGGAGTCTGGTGAGTGTTGAAAGGGGCGTTAAATCATCGTCGCTAAAGGTTCCATGTTTGAGCGAGAGACTTTGAAGGTCGGATAGTTGCGACAGCAGCTTGAAAGTTTCTGCCGATTCAAGTCCCTGGGCGTCTAGTTTGATTTCGAGGACAGTCTGATTATCAGAATCGCTGGTGACTTGAATCAGAGGACCAAATTGCTCTTTGAGTTGTTTGACGATCTCAAGCTGTGGTGAAACGGGATTCGCAGTCGAGCGATACTGGCTGAGAGCAAAAGCCATGGTCAGCGCGATCAATACGGTGATTCCGACAGTGTTTTTAGACTTCATAGCAGGGGTGGTCGCCACTCAAATCAAATAGAATTCCAGTTTGATCGTTATAACAAACTATGTTGAATTACTAATGCAATCAATAGAGGTGGCCTTTTACGAGTTGGAAACGGTGGTGTTCATGAAAATTAGCTCGCCAAAATCTGGTGATTCACGCAATGACATGCCGAGGTTATAACATAGTAAGAATCCGAGTCGAACCCATCGGTCGGCATTGATATATATAGAGGTAGGTTCCATTGAGTGATTTGAGCGAACAGCCGGGGTCAGTCATTTGTGTCAGTATCGGGCGAGGTCGGCACAAGCATATGATTGCAGAGCATCAGCACTTAGCTGAAAACGGCGCTCAATTAGTGGAATTGCGACTCGATTACATCCGTCGCGCAGTTCGTTTGCGGCGATTGCTAAAAGATCGTAAATGTCCCGTCGTAGCGACTTGCCGTCGAGCTCAGGATGGCGGCAAATGGAGTGGTAGTGAAGCTGAACGTCAGATGTTACTTCGTTCAGCGATTGTGGCTGGTGCCGATTACGTCGATCTGGAAGAAGAAATCGCAGATGATATTCCCAGGTATGGTAATACCAAGCGAATTATCAGTATGCATGATTTCGATGAAACTCCGGAAAACCTTGAAGAGATACATGCTCGGCTTGCCAGCAAGGATGCCGACATCGTCAAAATTGCCTGCATGGCCAACTCACCGCATGATGTGACTCGGGTTTTACAGCTATTGGATAAAAGTGATATTCCAACGATTGGGATATGTATGGGAGACATTGGAATGCCTAGCCGCATTTTGGCAGGTAAATTTGGAGCTCCTTTTTCATTCGCGACATTTCATCACGAACGTACGATTGCTCCCGGGCAATTGAGTTTTCAAGAGATGACCAGTATTTATGGATACGAGTCGATCAATGCTGAGACAGAGGTCTATGGCGTCATTGCTGATCCGGTTGCACACAGCATGAGTCCGGTGATTCATAATGCCGGCTTTGATTTCTTGAATATGAATCGCGTTTATCTACCATTTCGAATTCCCAAGGATCACCTCAATCAGTTCATTGACGACGCTCCGGGAATAGGAATTCGAGGATTGAGCGTCACGATTCCCCATAAGCAGGAAGTCATGGCCTCGCTTACCAAAATTGAATCAGGCGCGAGGAAAATCGGAGCGGTCAACACGGTCATATTCGACGAAGATGAAATCATTGGCTACAACACGGATCTCTATGGAGCGATGGTGAGCCTGGCGGATGCTGCCGGCGAAGATGCTGATGAGCAATGGATGGCTGGTAAACGCGTTTTGTTGCTTGGAGCAGGGGGCGTTGCCCGGGCAATCGGAGTAGGTGCCAAAGATCGTGGCGGGGAAATTCAAGTGGCATCACGGACATACGAGAAGGCTGTCGAACTGGCTGCCAAGCTGGAAGGAACAGCGATTCCGTGGGAAGAACGTCATTCTGCAAATGCGGATATTCTGGTCAACTGTACTCCGGTCGGAATGCATCCCAATATGAACGACACTCCGTTTGAAGAAGCCGGGTTAACACGAGGAATGATCGTGTTTGATACGATTTATAATCCGGAACAGACGCTGCTAATCAAACAAGCACGAAACCACGATTGCCGAACGGTAACAGGAGTCGAAATGTTTGTTCGGCAGGCCGAGTTACAGTTCAAGCTATTCACGGGTGAAGAAGCCCCATTAGATATCATGCGAGAAACATTTCGCCGTACCATTTCGTCAGCTAAATACTAAAGGCTGGCTGGGATGACGAATATTTTTCTAACCGGCTATCGTGCAACGGGTAAAACGACGGTGGCAAATCAAGTTGCCACAGCCCTGTCGATGGAGTCGATCGATGCGGATGTATTTCTTGAACAACAGGCAGGATTAACCATTGCCGAAATCTTTGCGGCAGAAGGAGAGATCGGGTTTCGTGATCGCGAGTCCGCGATTGTAAAACAGCTGGCGGCACGTGAGCAGCTAGTCGTCGCACTTGGCGGAGGCGCTATTTTGCGAGAAGAAAACCGCCAGGCTCTACAGGGACGCGGAATAACGATTTGGCTTACGGCCAGTGCTGAAACGATCTTTGAGCGTATGAGTACCGATCCATTGACCGGTCAGCGCCGTCCCAATTTGACAAATACCGGTGGGCTTGCGGAAGTCCGGCAATTGTTACAACAACGCGACCCTCTTTATCAAGCAGCAGCTGATTTTAGTGTTGATACCGAAGAATTATCACCGGCAGAAGTTGCGAGCAGAATCGTCGAATTGGTTCGTGGTTAGGCGAGTATTTTCTCTTTAATAAGCCGCCAGGCAAACAGCATGCCTCCCATCGCGGAAAGTCCGACCATCAGTACAAATGGTAAAGCATCGACGTACTGTTCGAGCGCCGGAGTGATACGGATCCAGATGGATTCCCAAAAGAGTACGACCACAAGAGCAGCCAAACTGAGATAGGGGCCGAAGGCCATTTCGTTTTCACGGCGTGTGATGGCTTGGATAATCCCGATGATGACGCCGGCAAACGGGGCCAGAAAGAAAGTGACCATGACTGCCTGCCAACCAAGAAAGGCACCAATCATGGCCATGAGCGTAACATCTCCGAATCCCATTGCTTCCTGGCGTAAAGCTATTTGACCAATAATACGAACGCCCCAGACTAACACAAGCCCGGCAGTCATTCCGATGACAGCACTAAGTAAGCTCTCCCATTGCTCTGCCGTTCCATTACTCCAAATGGCATAAAGCATCGCCCAGCCAAGCATACAGCCTGTGGCGATGGCGGTGGTCATAGAAAATGGCTTTCGTCTCCGTCTCTCACCTTTGCCCAGCGACTTTCTGCGAGGCCTCAGGACACTTGCTAACATAAACCTGGCACCTTTCAGAAAACCGTATCGAAGGGTGCATAATTTGGGCATACTTGCTAATCCCCAAAATCCCAGCATACCCATGGCATACAACAAAGCACGAGGTTCGGTTGTCCAAACGAACCATGATTTTGGAGAATGTGCGTGAAGGTAAACGACTTGCCCGGATTCTAACGAGGTGAGATCGAGCAGGCGACTTTCAGGCAAGAAGGCGGCAATAACTAAAGCAAGTAAGGTTCCAAATACAGTGACTTCGTCAGGGATCATACGTTCATCGAAGTCTATAAAGGTGGCGATACAGAGCAGACAAGCCAGGCATAAGAAGGGTACCAGTTGTACCCAGATTAATTGGGAGGATTCCTCGACGCCGAGTTGCTCAACCAGATTGGAATAGTGGGAATAGCAAAAACCAAAAAATACCGTCATGCCGAGCTCAATCCACAGAGGGCGAACCCAGAAATGATAGCCATGTGTTCTGGTTTCTGACTTAAGTCGAAGCCAGCCGAGTATTGGGATACGTGTATTCCACCCGCGATTGGAAATTCCCTCGGGCAACGGTCCCCAGGGACTGATAGGACGTTTGTTCCACGCGAGGTTATAGATGCCCCAATTGATGAACATTCCTGCAACGGCCCCCAACATCATCACTAACAGGCAGGTGTTCCAACTGAACATGCGTATTTCAACCGCTTTCGTGAATGTGGGATTAATAAGTTTCAGGATAGATGATTAGTTCGATACGTTGATTGGCTTCCCGACCCTGTTCTGATGCCGTGGAATATCGAGGAGCGTTGTTGCCTTTGGATGCAAGTGAAAGCTGTGTTGCTGGTAACTGCGACATCCCGACTAAATAATTGTAAATCGTCGTGACCTGTTGAATAGC
>CETM01185271.1_pt1 | contig 11155 bp, 8 predicted proteins | sample 361451 | NCBI WGS metagenome assembly CETM01 (sample SAMEA2622690, study PRJEB7988) | marine metagenome | isolation source: saline water (ENVO:00002010), including
GACGCTCTTCAACAACAGTAAATCCGGCAGCCATCGCATGACCTCCACCATTAACTAGATGACCCGCCTGATGCGCAGCGATTACCGCTGGTCCGAGATCAATGCCGCGGATGGATCTTCCCGATCCTTTGCCGAGGCCATTTTCAATGGAGACCACGCATGCTGGGCGATTAAACTTCTCCTTTAGCCGACCAGCGATGATTCCGATAACGCCGGGATGCCAGCCTTGCGCATAAGCAAAAATTAGAGGTGTTCCCTCCTCTACCTGTTGTTGGGCTTGGTCCATTGCAGCCTCTAGGACATTTACCTCAATCGCGCGTCTCTCGGTATTGTACTGGTCTAAGCGAGTGGCAATATTTAGTGCCTCATTTCTATCCATAGTGGTAAGCAGCCTGACGCCGAGGCCAGAATCTCCCACACGTCCACCAGCATTAACACGCGGCCCCAGCATAAACCCAAGGTGCCAAGCCTCCGGTTTTTCACTAAGCTGTGAAACCTCCGCTAACGCCGCGAGCCCGGGGTTCTCGCGCCGCGCCATCACCTTCAGCCCATTTTGAACTAGAGCACGATTCACGCCCGTTAGCGGCACCACATCAGCCACTGTAGCAAGTGCTACGAGGTCCAACATTCTCATTAGATCGGGCTCGCTATGCCCTTCGCCATACCAGTAAGCATCACGCAGGGCGCGGTTGATCGCGATAATTAGCATAAAGGTCATACCAGCAGCGCAGAGCTGTCCTATTGGGCTGACTTCATCCAGCCGATTAGGATTAACCACAGCTATAGCCTCGGGCAGATTCGGTTCAGCAACGTGATGATCAATAACAATAACGTCTAATCCCGCTTCCGACGCTGCTTTTAACGGCGTGAACGCCGTGGTACCGCAATCGACGGTGATCAGAAGCGAGACACCCCCATCCATCAGCTTCTTGAGGGCAGGGGTATTCGGTCCATATCCTTCGGTAATACGATCTGGTACGTAAACATCGAGTTTTCGGCCAAGCTCCGAAAAAAAGCGGACTAGTAACGATGCCGAACAGGCGCCATCAACATCATAATCGGCAAACACGCCGATTTTCTCTCCAGAATCAATTGCCTTGACGATGCGGGTCACCGCTGTATCCATATCAAGAAGATGGGAAGGGTCCGGCAAAAGATTTCTCAATTTCGGTTCGAGGAAGGCTTCCGCCTCTTCAATACCCACTCCTCGTGCGGCCAGCACACGGCCAAGTATATCCGGCACGCCAAGTCTCTGCGCGATTCCCAGAGCAGCGCGCTCATCAGTAAGTCGCGAGCGCCAACGTTTGCCGCTGAGTGATCTTTCAACGTTCAGAAAGGCAGGAGCTCTCGGACTTTCACCATCCATGTCGGATAGTCTTCAATTGTCGGCCACTCCGAAACCGGACTTACGGTCGAAGTTGTGTTCCGCCTCTACGTAACGAACCGTGCCGGTTTTGGATCGCATTACCAGGGAATGGGTCTTCGCACCTCCGGCAAATCGGCGAACACCGTTAAGCATAGTTCCATTAGTCACACCGGTCGCCGCAAACATGACGTCTCCGCTAGCCAGGTCGAGCAGGTCGTATTTACGATCAAAATCCGTAATACCCCAGCGCTCAGCTCGAGCCCGCTCATCATCATTGCGAAATATTAGCCTCCCCTGCATCTGTCCCCCAATGCAACGGAGGGCGGCTGCCGCCAATACGCCTTCGGGTGCACCACCACTACCGAGATAAATATCGACGCCGCTTACCTCTTCCGAGGTTGCCATCACACCGGAAACATCACCATCGGTGATTAGCATAATCCGGGCTCCGGCATCGCGGACCTTTTTGATCAGATCTTCATGGCGCGGCCTATCAAGGATACATGCTACGACGTCCTCAACATCAACACCCTTTGCCTTCGCTAGGTTAGCAAGATTAACTGCAGGGTCATTGTCGATATCCACGACACCCTCGGGCAGTCCACCACCTACCGCGATTTTGTCCATATAAACGTCGGGTGAATTCAGAAAGCCACCGTGCTCTGCCATCGCGATAACGGCTAGCGAGTTGGTTAGCCCCTTAGCAGTGATCGTCGTACCTTCAAGTGGATCTAACGCTATATCGATTTTTGGGCCGTTCCCCGAGCCAACCTCTTCTCCGATATATAGCATCGGGGCTTCATCGCGCTCTCCCTCACCGATCACCACTGTTCCCGCGATATCGAGACTATTAAGTGCGTTACGCATAGCGTCAACAGCCACCTGGTCCGCCATTCTCTCATCACCACGCCCCATTTGCAGGGAGGCGGCAAGTGCAGCTGCCTCTGTCACACGCACCACCTCAAGTGCCAGATTTCGGTCCATCGTGCCAGTATCAGCCATCTCTCATTCTCCCTTTAAAACGCTCCGCCTACCGTCGTTCTTACAAGTGTTCTATTCGAATCATACAAGGGGCTTCTACTACTGTATCAAGCTCAGCGATACGTGCGAGAGCCCGTTGCATTTTGTGCTCTACAGTTTCGTGTAGGGTGAGCACTACTGGTACCGAGCCCTCTTCCGATCTCCCCCGCTGCAACAACGCTTCCACCGAAACGTCCTCGTCCCTAAACGCTGCGGAGACATCGGCAATTACACCTGGGCGATCAAGAACCGTCAAACGGACATAGTAAGGTCCTTTTCGGGTGTCTAGAGATACCGGGTCCAGTTTTTTCAGCTGCGAGGAAGGTATTGAAAACATAGGCAAAATAATCCCGCGTGCGATGTCCATAATATCAGAAATAACAGCGGTAGCCGTGGGGCCAGCGCCTGCACCCATGCCCTGCAGGACGATGTTTCCTAGCATATCACCTTCCGCCACGACCGCATTGAAAACGCCCTCGACGTGAGCGAGAGGCGCATTCATCGGCACCATGCAGGGATAAACCCGCTGCTCTATTCCCAACTCTGTCTGGTTAGCAATCCCGAGCAACTTGATCCGAAAATCCAACTCTGCCGCGAATTCGATGTCATCGGCGCTGATATGGCGAATGCCTTCAACATGCACCGCATCGAAGTTAACCTCCGTCCCGAACGCGACGCTCGCCAATAGAGCAAGTTTATGAGCTGCATCAACACCGTCTACATCGAACGTGGGATCGGCCTCGGCATAACCCAATTCCTGAGCTTCTAAAAGCACTTCATCAAAGTCCCGGCCAGTCTCACGCATCATGGTGAGGATATAGTTGCAGGTACCGTTCAGAATCCCGTGAATACTTGCAATCCGGTTTCCCGCAAATCCCTCGCGCAATGCCTTGATAATTGGGATTCCCCCGGCAACGGATGCTTCGTACCCAAGCCCAACAGCCTGTCTCTCCGCTGCCTTCGCGAGGGAAATGCCATGCATTGCGAGCAATGCTTTATTGGCGGTAACCACGTGTCGCCCAGCACCGATGGCTGTTTCGCAAACCGTCTTAGCTATCCCTTCCGCGCCACCGATAAGCTCCACCACAACGTCCGCATTAGCCTTGCGAGCCATTTCAGCAGCATCGGCGTACCATTCGTAACCTGATAAATTAACGCCTCTGTCTATTAAACGATCTTGGGCAGAGACCGCGACAGGAACTATTTCGCGGTTGCACCTGGACGAGATTAACTCTTTCCGCGATGCAAGGATGTTTATGACCTCAGAGCCCACCGTTCCTAATCCGGCTACCGCGACACGCAGAGGCTCCATCAGGATGCAGCAGCGCGGATTTCCGCGCGTCCTAAAATTTTGTCAGTATCGGTGAAAAATTGTTTTAAGTTCCGCGCCGCCTGACGTATCCGCTGACGGTTCTCAACAAGAGAGAGCCGCACGAACCCGTCGCCATATTCGCCAAAACCAAGCCCCGGCGATACCGCTATCTGCGCTTCAGCCAATAGCATTTTCGAGAATTCGAGAGATCCTAGTTGATCAAACGGTTTCGGGATAGGCGCCCAAGCAAACATAGTCGCGGCTGGCGGTGGCACCGGCCAGCCCGACTGGCTAAAGGATTCAACCATCACGTCTCGGCGGCGGCGATAAATGCATCGGACTTCTTCTACGCAATCCTGCCGACCGTTAAGAGCCGCTGTTGCCGCTACTTGTATGGGGGTAAATGCGCCGTAATCTAAGTAAGATTTTATACGTGCCAGCGCTGCGATGATCCTAGCGTTACCGGTTGCAAACCCTATGCGCCATCCCGGCATTGAGTAGGTTTTGCTCAAAGACGTAAATTCGACGGCGATATCGTTAGCACCAGGGATCTGAAGGATCGAAGGCGGTGGATTGTCGTCAAAGTAAATCTCAGCATAAGCGAGGTCGGAAATGATGATGATGTCATGTTTTTTACAAAATGCCACAACTCGATCGTAGAATTCCAAATCAACTACCATTGCTGTGGGATTAGAGGGAAAGTTTAGTACTAACGCAACAGGAGGTGGCACGCTGTACTGCACCGCGCGCTCAAGCTCCGCCATGAAATCAATTTCCGGACCAACTGGCACATGGCGTAGCGCCGAACCAGCGATGATGAAACCATAAGCGTGGATTGGATAGCTCGGATTGGGGACAACGATCACGTCACCCGGCGCAGAAATTGCTTGCGCAAGATTTGCGAATCCCTCTTTAGAACCTAGCGTCACGATCGTCTCTGTTTCCGGATCGACATCCACACCAAATCTGCGCTCATAATAGTCTGCATTGGCACGACGCAGGCCCGGAATACCGCGCGATGAGGAGTAACGATGGGTACGCGGATCGGCAACGGTTTCAACTAGCTTTTCTACTACGTGTTGCGGTGTCGACGAATCGGGATTTCCCATACCAAAATCAATTACATCCTCTCCAGCGGCGCGAGCATTTGCCTTCATGTCATTCACCTCAGCGAACACATATGGGGGCAATCTTTTAATTCGATGGAATGTATGATCCATCCCGGTTGTTCCGTATTCTCGTTACTTATGGGTCAATTGAGGAAATAGATTTCGACTCTCTGATTTCCAGCATCTCCCGCAGGCATTACCTCATGATAAAGCGGTCGCGCATCCGAAATCGCCGCAATGAATACCGCTCCACGTGATACCCCTTGGCGAACCAATTCGCGGGCGACTGCGTTCGCACGGTTAAGCGAAACATTAAAATTGACGAGATGGTGCCGGACAAGGTCCATGTCTCGGGTTCGGCTGCTCGCATGGCCTTCAACCCGTATAACACCACCTCGCTGGCGAAAGGTCTCCGCTATTTTACGCAAGCCTCGTCTCTCTTTTGCAGACAGGCTGTCGGATCCTGCCCTGAAGCGGATTATGCCAACCGGTCCACCACCTGTACCCGCCTGCGCCGCCCAAGTTCCAGCTATCGGCGTCAGAGGCGACCGAAGTGTATCACCGGAAATTGCGGGCGGCCTGCCAGTATTAAACGCTGCTGCGATATCCGCTGGCGGCGAACCAAAAGAGGGGTTCCCGACGCGGGCCACGGACCTCCGACTCGGGCTAGGACGGGTAGCAAGTGACCGCACCTCAGCACCCGGAGGAACTGTCGGCAGAGCTTTCGGTGGAGCTGAGGCGAAATTGGGTGGCCTAGACAGCGGCGTTGGTCCAAGGCTTGCTGATGCAGCCGGTGCCGACAATTGTGGTAAGGTCGATGGTGGAGGTATAATTTGCGGCTTAGATTCTGACTTCATAGTCTGAGCCGCCTTATCTAATCTCGGCGCGGGTGGCAAAGATGGTAAGATAGTAGATTGTGGGGTCTGGCGTTGGATCACTTCTTTGGAATATTTCGCGTTTGCCCGGTCAGCTGTTAGTCGCTTTGCAAGACTCTTTCGACCTTCCACAGTCGTCGTAGAAGGACGCTCGGGCACGGAGGAAAGATTGGGAAATTTTTTGCCTTTGCCAAGTGTTTTTTGAGGAGTTCTAATATCAGTTGCCGCGATTGATTCAGGCTTACTATCGCCATAAATCATCCCCGAAACACCATCATACCACTCTACGGGATTTGCCCAATCGGGAACTGATGAACAGCCGGAAAGGAGTGAAGAGGCAAGAAATATCGCTCCCGCAGTCACGAAATGACGATTTCTTTGCGTTTTTTTCATCTGGGCCGGATTATTGCTCATTTTCAGCACTTCCTTGTTTTTAAAGACCATTCTGCTCGCAGTGTACGTAGCCACAAAGCAAGGGAATTATTATGCGGCTCAGCAAATTAGAGTACATTGGTCGCGATTTGTCAGGACATATTAAAACTGACGTAAGCACCACAATTAGTTTAACTCGGTCGCAAATTATACCCTATAACGCAGAACGCAATAAAGGATCGTCGGATGGTATCAAATCTAGATAACGACCCCGCGCCGGAAACTGATCAACTCGACGTGACAACTAACAGAATCGTAAAAAGAAATGGTCGTATCTTCAACGGTTTTATCGCCCTGCGACGGAAGAACGAAAGCTATAAAAGGTGCTACTCGTTCATTTTTAATGGTCCTCTAAGACGAGGACTGGTCGAGATGACGAATTACCGCGGCTCAACATAAACTTTATGCCAATGGCAGATTCCTGTTCCCCGATTCGCACAGCATTTGCTGGTATGATCGCGATGGCCATCGTAATGGGGATCGGCCGATTCGTTTATACGCCTATTCTTCCGTACATGGTAGATTCCATACCGCTATCTGAAAGCCATGCTGGCTTAATAGCTGCTGCAAATTTCTTTGGTTATCTAGTCGGCTCAGTTGTCAGTAGTTCGGAGCTTATCAGGGGTAATAGGCGAATTTGGACCCTTTGGATGCTAGGATTAAGTGTTTTGACAACCGGCGCCATGTCCATGACATTGTCGATCCCGAATTATCTCCTTCTCCGTTTCGCCGGCGGTCTTTGTAGCGCATTTGTGATGGTGTTTTGCTCAGCAATGGTTCTGGACCGCCTGACTTTGGCGGGACGACCAAACCTCTCGCATGTCCATTTCGCAGGTGTAGGGAGCGGTATCGCCCTTTCAGCAGTCATCGTCGCTGGTATGGGCGCCATGTCGGTTGGCTGGGCAGGACAATGGCTGGTAGCTGCCCTCGCAGGAATAGTAGGGCTCGTCGCAGTGTTTGTTTTACTGCAACCAGTCGGTGGCGAGACCCCACTGCCGACAACAAACGCAGATAGCAAAATCGACCGACGGATGATTCCGCTATCTCTGTCATACGGCCTCTTCGGTTTTGGGTATGTTATCACTGCCACCTTTATTTCTACCTTAGTCCGCCAAACACCCTCCATGGCCCCGATGGAACCATTTATATGGCTAGCAGTTGGTCTAGCTGCGATCCCGTCCGTCGCATTGTGGGTCTGGGTCGGACATCTATTCGGTAATCCCGCCAGCATGGCTCTTGCTTGTCTGGTGGAAGCCGTAGGCATCGCCGCCACCGTACTTTCCGATAGCGGCGTCGCGGTTCTGATTGGCGGTGCTCTGCTGGGTGGGACCTTCATGGGAATCACCGCATTAGGTATGATGACCGCCCGCCAACTTGCGGTTAGTGGAACGCGCGGCGATCCTCGTCGGATGCTCGGCCTGATCGTGGCCGCTTTTGGGATAGGTCAAATGATTGGTCCCGCATATGGCGGATATATCGCGAACTTGACCGGGAGTTTTACTGTGCCAAGCCTAACCGCGGTGGCGGCCTTGGTTATAGCCGCAGGCCTAGCGCTGCTAGTAAAAGACGACAAAATCAACACGTGATGGATGGTCGAAGCTATAAAATGTTGCGGGGCTCTCAGGTTCCGCGCATCGGATAATGTGTGACGTTTGGAATTATAAATTGATGAAAAATTTTGCGGTTTCTGATGTGGTTCGTTTACACGTGTAAAAATCGCAGGCTAATTTTGCAGCAGTGACATCAAGGATGGCAACCCCAACGGAATCACAACTTACAGTAGAGCCCTCCGGCAAAATAATTTTACCGGAATATATCTCCCCCGCGCTTCGGAAAAAAATAATGCAACCCGAAACACGGATATTGCCAGGCTGGTAAAGGGCGGTTTTACGATCTTCAAAGATTACCGTATTGGCGATTGCCATTTGGTCTATTTCCCGAGTCAGAACGCCAGCAATATCCGTCTCACTATAAATTTAGGCCAGCATGCATTGTTTTATATTTATACATCCCGCTTCGAGCGTCTAACAGATGCAGTCAAGGATAGACAGCAGCCATCAACATTGTCGGTCGCACTGAGGCTTATAGATTCTCCGGGTTTACTTGAAAGATGGATTAACGATCTCTTTTTGCAACTAAACATACCCTAACAAGCCGTCCGCGACCTTCTCCGCACACATAATAGTCGGAATATTGGTGTTAGCGCGCGGCACGCAGGGGAACAGTGATGCGTCACATACTGTCAGTGCTTCAACCCCGTACACGGATCCGGCGGGATTGGTAACCGCTGCCGGATCGTCCTCCGCTCCCATTCGGCATGTGCCCGATGGATGCCAACAGCCGGTAACATTCTCCCGGATAAACCGTTCCATCCGCTTTTCGTCATGAAGAATATCGTGAAGCGTTAACCCCATAGTAATAAGTCCGTTTATCGCCGCGCGACGGAGCGGCCGCGGCCCGTCCATGATTGAAGCCAAGATTTTAGTCAGAATACGGTTCTTGGTATTTACGGCACCAATTCGACGCACCCGTTCCGAGTACGAACTCGGGAAAGCGTCGGATGAGACGTCTGCCATGTTAGGGTGAGCGAAATAGCCCGCCATTCGATGAACGCCCAACGCGAGCCGTTCGTAGTCTCGCCTGTCGGCAAGGAGGTTAAAATCTATATCCGGTTCGACGGATGGGTCGGCGTTATTTAAACGGACGTGACCCCGGGAATATGGTTTGTTACACCACATCAGGAAGGACCCTAATCGGACACCGACGGCATGCCAAGCTGATTTCGCCGTGACAGATGCATACATATCGCCAGGACCACATTCCTCAAGGCCTGAACTGTAGCGCAGCGAAATCTGAGCGTGACGCCGGGTCCCGATGCCCGGCGTTAGGCGGGCCTTTGGCTTTAGATAGGCGGACACAGCAATAGTGGGGTGTTCATTAAGATTAGAACCGACCCCCGCGAGGTTGGAAATTACATCGATCCCAAACTCCTTCAGGTGAGCGCTCCTCCCGATACCCGAACGCATAAGCAAAGCCGGGGTGTGCAAGGCGCCCGCTGAGACGACGACGTGCCGAGCTTTGAGATTAAGACGATGGCCATTCTGATTAACGACCGCACCCGTCGCCAAACAGCCTTCGAAAATTATCCTCTCCGCTGTAGTCTCCGACATAATCTTCAGGTTACTCCTCCGCCGAACGTCTCTGTTAAGATATCCCATCGAGGCGGACACACGGGTTTCTTGACTATTAGAAATCGTGCTTCGGAACCAGCCATCTTCGAAAAAACCATTCTGGTCTTCAAGTTTCTTAAGCCCACTATCCGACAGAACCGTTGCAACGGCCCGAGTAAATTGCGGCCAGTGTTTCTCTGGAACACGCCGAATGAGAATGGGACCTTCTGAACCATGATACTCATCCTGAATATCTTCGTCCGTCTCCAATTTACGAAAATAGGGGAGTACAGAGTCCCAATTCCACCCCCTTGCGCCGAGACTCTCCCATTCTTCGTAATCCAGTGGCGAGCCACGGTTGGCCATCTGCGCGTTGATAGAGGATCCACCGCCAACAACCCGAGCCTGCTCCATGAAACGCGGCGTTGCTCGACGTTCGGAATTGGTTGGTGTGTGTGAAAGGCGGACTTCCAATTTACGCCAATGGTAGGAGGGATTGAAGGAAGCACCCATCGGGTACGAGTCCCGCATATCCGCGGGCTCGTTTCCAGGGGTGTAATCTTTGCCTGATTCAACTAGGAGCACTTGATTCGCGGGTAATGCTGATAGACGATTTGCAAGAACACATCCGGCAGACCCAGCGCCCAGAATTATGTAATCAAATGTTTTGGTTTCTATGTCCGACACAATTTTTGCCTCGTCGTTTATGAGCATGGATCACACAACACTTAACTTCAATATTAGGCAGTTAGACGCCTGCAAACTAACCCGCAAGATATGGAATACTATAAAGTATGAACATTAAATATCGGCTATAAATGGGAGATTTTTATGGCACAACCATTATGGGCAAAAGAACATGTGAAGCGTTACAGGGAGACCGGCGGGGCTGACGGGCATATTTGGACAGGATTTGACGGAAAGGGCAAGTTCCCGTGTCTTTTACTGACGACCAAAGGCCGAGTATCGCGTAAAGCCAGAACCACACCCTTGATATACGGAAAGGACAAAGCCGCCTTTATAATAATCGGATCCCAAGGTGGCCTTCCCAAGCACCCTAAATGGTACCTAAATCTTCAGGAAAATCCCAACGTGCAAGTACAGATCAAGGCCGATGTTTTTAACGCTTCCGCCCGCACAGCGGATGCAGCTGAACGCCGCAGGCTCTGGCCGATGATGTCGGCGATTTACCCGCCTTACCAGGAATATCAAAAAAAAGCGATTGATCACCGAGAAATACCAGTCGTTATTCTGACACGTGCTTAATGACAGTGGGCAATCGAGATAGGGGATAACCAATTAACATCGGGCTATCGGCACATATGGACATCGGCTCTTTATTTCACGGACACCACTGCTGGTTGCTGTGATCGAACATTTAACCCCGAAAACAGATTGGAGTTCTCTGTAATAAGAAACGCAGGCAATTGTCTCAGGAATTAAAAATCGCGCGGTTGTTCACCACCCAACTCACTAACTCTCTTATACCTTCCTCCACGCTTGTCTTAGGCTGCCAGCCCGTAAGTGCCTCCGCTTTTCGGATATCAGAGATGTATACAGGCTGATCGCCCATTCTTGTCTCTCCAAATTGGATTGGTATTTCTTGGTCCAGAATGATCTCCAGTAGTTTCAGAAACTGGAGGAGGGAGACAGTCTGCTCAGAACCTCCACCTACATTTAAGACCTCTCCACTATACTCATTAACATTCCCAGCAATAACCTCAAATAAATCGATGAGATCAGCGATGTATAAGATGTCTCGAACCTGTTTACCATTGCCATAAAGCGTTATCGGCCTGCCGGTTACGGCAGCAATTATAAACCACGCGACCCAGCCTTGATCTTCGATTCCGAATTGACGTGGCCCATAA
>CETM01067925.1_pt1 | contig 11150 bp, 13 predicted proteins | sample 361451 | NCBI WGS metagenome assembly CETM01 (sample SAMEA2622690, study PRJEB7988) | marine metagenome | isolation source: saline water (ENVO:00002010), including
ATTGCACGCGCTATCACGCGGGAGGCACTTAAGTTACTCAACGTCCTGTCCTTCATACACCGAAACGTTATCGTAACCCGCTTCCTGCAGTAATAACGTTTGCATTTTACTCATCACTCCCTGCGAACAATATAATAGATAATGTTTCGAGTCATCCAGTTTTACAAACTCTGACTGCACCTTAAAAAACGGCATTTCAATAACGTCCAGCGACGTCGACAATGGGTGTTCTTCAATTTCTTCATCGGTGCGAATATCGATAATGACTTTAGGCTTGGCGGACGCCGTCTGCTTTAATTGAACCTGTTGCTGCGCCGCATCCGCAATATCTTGCATACTCAATACTTGAGCATTACGCACCACTTGCTCTATCAAGCTCATATCCAGCTTGTCTTCCTCCGCCAAAATAGTTTGCTCATCGGCTTTTACGGTTGGCTTGTTGGAGATGACACCGCAATACTCAGGAATAGTCTTAGCAAGTGCTTCAGTGCCAATACGTTTAGCTTGATCAACGATGCTTTGTTTATCAGCAGTAATGAGCGGGCGTAAAACGAGAGTTTCAGTCGCTTTATCGATTACCTGTAGGTTCGCCAATGTTTGGCTGGATACTTGCCCTATGGCTTCACCAGTCACTAAGGCTTGAGCTTTTAGGAAGTAGCCGACACGTGTCGCCGCTCTCAGCATCTGTCGCTTAAGCACTACACCCATGGCCCCATTATCGACCTTTGTTAAGATATCTTCGACAATTGGCGCAAAGTCTACGCTGACAAACTTAATGGGGTGCGATTTACTATAGCGCTCCCACAGATAGTGGCAGATTTGTTTAACGGCAACTTCATGTGCATCACCACCTAAGTTAAAGAAACAAAAATGCGTACGCGCGCCACGGCGAATAAATTCAAAGCTTGCAACACTCGAATCAAAGCCGCCACTCATCAGGCTTATCACTGTCTCTTGGGTTGGAATAGGAAAGCCACCCAAGCCGAGTTTACGCTCACCCACTAACTGGATATTTTGCTCGATGATTTGCAATGTGATTTCGTGGTCCGGCGCTTTGAGTTGCACCTGCGCGGTTGGCTCGTGCTGAAGTAGGTATCCGCCAAGATAACGTTCGAGTTGCTGCGAGGAGAAGTCATGATGCCCTTTTCGTTTTACTCGCACGGCAAAGGTTTGTCGGGCAATTTTCTCTAACCAGAATCCAGCCACCCATTCAGACAACACTTCGAACTCGTCTAGGGGGCGTTCAATAACCTCGGCAAACCAAGAAATTCCGGGCGTACATGCCAGTTTGTCGATGATCGTCTGACGTGTCTGCTCATGATCGGATTCGCAGGTCACCTCGATACGGTCCCACAACCACTTTACATACAGATCTGAATCGATATCGGCTAACACTTTACGTAGGTTGTTAGTAAGCACTTTGCCATAGCGCTTCCGAACAGATCGGCTTTTAATCGTGATCTCGGCATGCAACCGTACAACAAACTTCATGGTGGCCTCAGTTTCCGCTTGGTATAAAAACCACCAATTATACGATTTTTTGCTCCTGCGAGCTAGCGTAGCTACTCAATCACATCAACGGGGTCAGACTCTTTCGCCTTACCTTGCATAATCGCGATATCCACTCGTCGATTAAGCGCTCGATTAGAGGCCGAGTTATTTGGCACAATCGGTTTAGTATCTGAATACCCCATCGTCACTAAACGCGACTGGTCAAAACCCTCGACGGACGTCATCTCTTCAGCGACCGCCACCGCTCGTTTGGCTGACAAGTCCCATTTAGAACTATACATCTCAGAAATCAGCGGCTGGTTATCAGTATGACCCGAAATGGTCACTTCGCCTGGAATATCCTTTAACGCCTCAGCGACCTCACGAATCACAGGTTTAAACTGCGGCTGTAAGAAAGCTGAGCCCTCAGGAAACGATCCATTTTCCTTAATCCGAATGATAATTTGCTGACCGAGTTGCTCAAGTTCGAGTGTTCCCGCTTGAATATTCTCATTAAGCTGTTCGCGAATACGCTCCATTAACTCCTTAACTTCGTCTTCCATCGCGGGTTCCGATTTTGAGCTTTCAGCCGCTTTCTTATCATCCGCACTATCTGCTTGCTGACCACCACGCTCTGTCTGCTTTCCACCAGCAAAGTCAGATTCGCCTTCTTGAAACTCTAACATCTGCTGAGTCATCTCAACGGTTTGTTGCTGTATGGTTTCAATGGGGGTGGGCTCAGGCCGCCCTGGACGGAACTCTTGGGCAATAACACTCGTACCTTTTGGAATGTCTTTAACTTCAATTTTATTTTGCACACCCAGCGCATACTTCATTGAGCCGGCAATCTGTTTAAACTTCAAAACATCCATTTCGGAAAACGCCAGCAACAATACGAAAAAGCACATTAATAGCGTCATCAGATCAGCAAAGGTCGCCATCCACATCGGCAACCCCGGTGGCGGGCAACGGCATTCTTCTTGGTCGTCTGCAGCAGCCATAAGCGCTATTCTTCCTCGTTGCCTTCGTTAACACGCTTAGATTCAGCGAGGTAGTTACGAAGTAAACCTTCGATAACACGAGGGTTCTGTCCATCTTGAATACCCAGTATGGCGTCAAGAATGAGTTGGCGATTAAGCTTCTCTTGTTCGGCACGCAAAACAAGCTTGTTGGCAATTGGGATCGCAATCACATTAGCAAGGAACGCACCATATAGGGTTGTCAACAAAGCCACGGACATAGCAGGCCCGATTGCCTTTGGATCATCCATGTTCGCCAGCATCGCCACCAAACCTATCAACGTACCAATCATCCCCATGGCAGGAGCAACGTCAGCTAATACTTTGAAAAAACGAGCACCCTCTTCGTGACGTGCAAAGCTCATTCCGATATCTTTACTCAAAGTCTGCTTAACCACGTCGGCATCGTGCCCATCGACCAGCATATCAACCCCTTTACGAAAAAATGGGTTGGGAATCTCAGCTTCTTCAAGTGCCAAAAAGCCGCCTTTACGTGCTGAATCAGCCATTTCGACCGCGCTATCAATCAATTCTTGCGGATGCTCAATCTTAAAGAAAAAAGCTTTCACCACGACCTTACCTGTGGCAAAGAATTGCTGTAGCGGAAAGTTTGCCATGACAATAAACAGTGAACCGCCCACAACAATCAATATTGACTGAGTGTCGATAAAAAGACCGGGGTCACCACCAAGTACCATCGCGGCAACGACAAAGCCTATAGCTCCAATGATCCCTACCAGCGTTGCTATATCCACTCAGTTTCCTCCACTTGACGCGGTAAATTTGGCTAGAACCTCAATTTTAAACATCCCACTCAACGTAGCAACCTATATTGTAAAATTAAGTAAACCACGCATTGATCATCGGCTGACATTCGAGTTTCTTTATATGATAATGACGCTATGTTGAGACTAAAGGCGATACACTATGACTAAACAGGAAGAAAACCTATCTTTTGAACAAGCACTACAACAACTCGAACAGTTAGTTAATGAGCTTGAACAAGGCGACCTTCCATTGGAAACGTCACTAGAAAAGTTTGAACAGGCGGTGAAACTGTCGCGTTTAAGTCAAACTCAACTACAAAGTGCCGAACAAAAAGTTTCAACGTTACTAGAAAAAAACGGCAAACAAGAATTGAGTGAACAGCAGGGTGAGGCGTCGGAGTGAACATTAAGCAGTTTACAGCTAATGTCAGAACGAGCGTCGATCAGCGACTTGATCAGTTGATCGCAACCCATCTTGCTCCGAGCGATTTAAAAGAAGCGATGGCTTACGGTGTGCTACTCGGCGGTAAACGAATTCGCCCGTTTCTAACCATGACGGTCGCAGAGCTGTGTGGCGCTGACTCTGACGACGCGCTTGACGCTGCATGTGCCGTCGAGCTGATCCATGCTTATTCATTAATTCACGATGACCTCCCAGCAATGGATGACGATGAACTTCGCCGCGGGCACCCTACTTGTCATATCAAGTTTGGCGAAGCGACGGCTATTCTAGCGGGTGATGCGTTACAAACACTCGCTTTCGAAGTCTTGAGCCAAATGAAAAGCGAACGCTTGCCTGCTGAGCGTCGTATTCAGATGATCCATCAGCTTGCTACGGCCAGTGGCGCCAAGGGAATGTGCTTAGGGCAAGCATTAGACCTTAATGCGACAGGCCAATCGATTAATGAACAGGCATTAGAGACCATCCACCGCCATAAAACCGGCGCACTTATCCGCTCGGCTGCAGCTCTGGGAGCCCTCTCGGGCAGTGAAGACAGCCAGCAATACCTAGATGACTTCTGCGACTTTGCCAGTTGGATAGGCCTGGCATATCAAGTTTACGACGATATTCTTGATGTTGTCGGTAATACTGAGGTGATGGGCAAGCCGCAAGGCTCTGACCAGGCCCACCATAAAGCGACCTACGTCGCGTTACTTGGACTTGACGGCGCTAACAAAAAACTGATGTCATTGCACCAACAAGCACTACTGTCACTCAACAAGATCCCGTACAATACTCAAAAATTAAAAACATTTTCTGAGATCTTGCTGCAACGAGATCATTGAGCTATACGAGACATATGACCAAATTATTAGACGGTATTGAATACCCAACAGATCTGCGCAAGCTTCCGACTCATCGATTGAAGGCAGTATGCGACGAAGTACGCGCTTACTTACTCGATTCGGTTAGCCGTAGTAGTGGTCACTTGGCATCGGGGCTTGGCACCGTTGAACTTACAGTGGCACTGCATTATGTTTACAACACCCCCAAAGACAAACTGGTATGGGATGTAGGTCACCAAGCCTACCCTCATAAAATACTGACAGGTCGTAAACATCAACTCCATACAATCCGTCAAAAAGATGGATTGCATCCCTTCCCTTGGCGCGAAGAGAGTGAATATGATGTGTTGTCAGTAGGGCATTCGAGTACATCTATCTCGGCAGCACTGGGGATGGCTGTCGCCGCACAGCGCTCAGGCTCAAACGAGAAAGTCGTTTCAGTTATCGGGGATGGCGCAATGACAGCAGGCATGGTATTTGAAGCCATGAACCATGCGGGTGACATTAAGCCGGATATGTTGGTTGTGCTAAACGACAATGATATGTCTATTTCAGAAAACGTTGGAGCCCTCAACCAACATTTTGCACGCCTTTTATCGGGTCGTTTTTATACCAAGATACGCGAACAAGGCAAAAAATTACTGAAGCCATTGCCCCCTATTCATCACTTGGCGAGCCGCGCCGAAGAGCACATGAAAGGCATGATGGCACCAGGTACGATTTTTGAAGAGCTCGGTTTTAATTATATCGGACCTATTGATGGTCACGATATTGATACCTTAGTCGAGACACTAAAAAATATGAAGCACCTGCGTGGTCCTCAGTTGCTTCATGTCGTCACTCAAAAAGGTAAAGGGTATCGTCCAGCCGAGGCTGATCCAATTGGCTACCATGGCGTGCCCAAGTTTGACCCGGCGCAGTCAACATTACCAAGCAAAAAGCCTGGCATTCCCAGCTACTCCGAGGTGTTTGGTGATTGGCTATGCGACCACGCCCAATCCGATGCGAAGCTCATGGCGATTACACCGGCTATGCGCGAGGGCTCGGGCATGGTGAAGTTTTCAAAACTTTATCCAGATCAGTATTTTGACGTCGCTATTGCTGAACAACACAGTGTCACTTATGCGGCGGGACTTGCCATCGCTGGACTTAAGCCCGTTGTAGCGATTTACTCGACATTCTTGCAACGTGCTTATGACCAAGTAATTCACGATGTCGCACTTCAGAACCTTGATGTGTTATTTGCGGTCGATCGCGCGGGTATTGTCGGTGCCGACGGCCCAACCCACCAAGGTGCATTTGATTTAAGCTATCTGCGGTGTATTCCAAACATGGTCGTGATGACCCCGAGCGATGAACAAGAGTGTCGCGATATGCTGTATACGGGTTACTGTCACCTAGGTCCTGCTGCGGTTCGCTATCCACGCGGCAGTGGAACAGGCGTTAAGCTTAGAGAACAAGATACGCTGCTCGAGATCGGCAAATCACGTGCAGTTCATGAAGGCAATGAGGTTGCCATCTTGAACTTTGGTACCCTACTATCGGAGGCACTAGCTGTTGCCGAAAGCATCGATGCCAGTGTGATCGATATGCGGTTTGTTAAGCCTCTTGATACGCACGCCATCATCGAAGCGGCTAAACGTCATAAACTGCTAGTAACATTAGAAGAAAATGCTGTTGCGGGTGGTGCAGGTAGTGCGGTTAATGAAGCTCTTGCAGAAGCTCAAATCAGTGTGTCAACGCTCAACATTGGCTTACCCGATGAGTTTATTAAGCATGGTAGCCAGACAGAAGTTAAAGAAGAGCTTGGTTTAACTGCTGACGCGATTACAGCGCGTATCCAGCATCACCTAGCATAACAGGTTAATTTAGGCGGCTGCCAGCCAGTCGCTGCCGACCGAAGTTGCGAGTATGAGTTGCAAAACAATATGACTCGCAACACCAGCAAGTACATCATCGAGCATAATCCCTGTCCCGCCATGCAAGCGTTTATCAAGCCAACTAATGGGCCACGGCTTGAGAATATCAAACACACGAAAAACCAAGAATCCGAGCACTAGTAGCCCAAAGTTTGCGGGCAACGCCCACATCGTAAACATTAATCCGACAAACTCGTCCCACACGATAGCTGGGTGGTCATGTACGCCCATTTTATCTGCCGCACTGCGACAGATATAAATACCCACCAGTGTGCACAGTAGCATCACCACCGTATAACTTGTCACATCAAGCAGCAACATGGCGTAAACCAATGGCACAGCCGCTAATGTACCGAATGTACCCGGCGCTTTAGGCGCTAGACCAGAGCCCAAACCCAGTGCCAATAAATCGATAGGGTTGCGCAAAGAGAGCCCAGGAAAACGACGCATACTAAGGCGCTCCAAAATGGTTATAGCCCAGCTTAATATCTGGCATTTGCCAATGTTCGCCTTGATAGGTCATCTTAACTTGCCGCTGTTCATCTTTAACAATACGTCCGATGCATACCGGTTTATCTTTTAAGTGAGAGGTGATGGTTTCTAAGCGACCTCTGTTTTGCTCTGGCACGGTAAATAGCAGTTCGTAGTCATCACCTGCGGTTAACGCGAGCGCAAAAGCCTCATCCAAGTCGAGCGTTTCTGTCAAAGCCAACGATAGTGGCAATTTATCGAGTTCGAGTTGAACGCCCATTTGACCTTTCTTTGGCAGCAGATGATTTAAGTCGGCGAGTAAGCCATCTGAGACATCAATACAGCTATTAGCCACACCACGTAGTAATTGACCTAATGCGACGCGAGGCGTCGGGTAATGCAAACGATTGACTAAAGATTGCAAATGACCATGTGTGGCAGAGAGCTCACCCTGTAAAAGTCTTAATGCTAAACCAGCGTCACCCAGTGAACCACTCACATACAGCCAGTCACCCGCTTTAGCTTGGTCTCGCCTAATCGCCGTGCCATTAGGCACAACGCCCTGAGCCGTATAGGTCAACGTCAACGGACCGCGTGTTGTATCGCCGCCAATTAAATCGCACTCATAGTAGTTTGAAATCTCCTTCAAACCGCCACTAAAGTCGTGCAGCCAATCTTCGTCGATCGTAGGTAAAGTCAGCGCTAGGCTGCCCCAACTCGGTGCCGCCCCCATTGCCGCTAGATCACTTAGATTAACCGCTACGAGTTTGTGCCCTATGGCACGCGGGGGGGTTGTTTTATCAAAATGAACCCCCTCCACCATGGTATCAGTAACAGTCACTAACTGATGATCGGCAGGCACTTCTGTCACTGCGCCATCATCTCCTACACCAACTATCACATCACCACGATACGACTTGGCTTTGAAATAATGCTCAATGAGATTAAATTCGTCGAGTTTCGGAGTCTGTTTCATAAGAAAAAAGAGCGGCGTACCGCTCTTATATTATTGGCGAGCAGGTCTGAGTGCATCGACGGCCTTGTCGAGCACACCATTAACGAAACGGTGGCTGTCATCCGCGCCGAACGACTTCGCAAGTTCAATGGCTTCGTTGATAGCAACTTTATAAGGGACATCATAGCGTTCGCGCAATTCATAAGCGGCGATACGTAAGACGGCCAGTTCCACCGGATCGAGTTCACTAATCGGACGATCCAAATAAGGTGCGATCGCCTCATCTAAACTTTTATAAAAAGCGCCAACGCCACGAAGCAATTCTAGAAAATAATCAACGTCCACCTTGCTGGTGTCGTTGTCGGTTAAAAATTGCGCTTCGATCTCGTTGAACGTATTTTGCGATAACTGCCATGAGTAAACCGCTTGTACTGCAAGCTTTCTCGCTTTTCTGCGTGCTGCTGGTTTCATTCTTATTACGTTCCTGTTAAATCTTGTCTAAGACGTTAACCATCTCTAACGCGCTCAATGCCGCTTCAGAGCCTTTGTTTCCAGCTTTTGAGCCACTGCGCTCAATCGCTTGCTCTAAAGTATCCGTAGTAATGATACCAAACGCCACCGGCAAACCGAATTCCATTGAGACACGACCTAAGCCGCTGTTGCTCTCGCCAGCAACAAAGTCAAAATGAGGCGTTCCACCACGGATAACAGCGCCCACTGCAATAATTGCGTCATACTTGCCAGACTCGGCTAGACGCTTTGCTGCGACGGGGATTTCATAAGCACCCGGTACGCGTACAACGGTGATGTCGTCGTCTGCGACTTGACCATATTGTTTTAGCGTCTGGACCGCACCCTGTAAAAGGCTCTCAACGACAAAATGATTAAAACGAGACACGACAATGGCAAATTTTTTGCCAGGTGCGTTGATGCCACCTTCAATGATATGCATGCTAGGAATTCCTTGTAATCTCAATAATGCGTCAATAATACCACATTTTACCGTTATTTTCGGGCTAACGTGTAGGAATAAAATACTTCCTGTGTGTCCCTATTCGTCGCTACCTTGCGTGCCGCGCTATTCTCTAACACGGCAAGTGCCGAATGATTCGAGTCCGACACGGGGAATAGCACTTGTGACCACGGCCAACTGGATCTCAACCAATCAGTCGTTAACGCAAATAAGTCATTATGGAGGCTGTTAGCAACCGCATCCTGCCCAAGCCACCAGGTAATTTCTGCTTGGAAGTTGCTCGTATCCAATGCCGCACCGCTAGCACGGTCAGAAGCGACTGGAGCAAAGTAGACCATACCCACAATTTGCTTTGACTGTTTATCAATAACGACAAAACTAAAGGCTGTTTTTTCTTTCATTTGTTTCAGCAAGTGCTGGATCATTGAGCCATTTTGTTCTTCTGACGTCTTGCTACTTGGCCAACTCCAACCCAACTGTTCGTAGAGCCAAGGTTGTGAATCCATATAGGACGTGTAGATTTCAGCTGCATCGGAAGGCTTCAATGCCTCGATCTTTAATCGGGATGATTCCGTGGTCTTCGCCATCGACAAATCATCTTGCCAGAACTCGACTGCTGATAAACTCCAGCTCATGGCAATAAAGAAAGCTAAAATGATGGTTGTCGCTATGCGCTTAACAATCATTATGCTCGCTTTCCTTGAGCGTGTGCAAAAAATCCCTTAACGCGTTCAAGCTCGCGCTCAATCTCGCCATTAATCATCATCGCCGGTCCAATATCAATCGCCTTGCGAGCAAAGTCCATTGCCACAGGAACGACAGGCACATTAGCTTGCTTAGCAATATGTAAAAATCCTGACTTCCACTGTTTGACTTTTTTACGCGTGCCTTCAGGCGTAATCACCAGCACTAATTCATGCTTGGTTTTAAACTCCTCGACCATCTTGCCAACAACACCATTGGCGGCGGAGCGATCGATAGGAATGCCACCAAGCTTAAGCATCAAACTTTTAATCGGAAAACGAAAAAGACTCGCTTTACCCAAATAATTTAACTTAAGCCCCATAGCGAGCATCACAAACACCCCAACAGGAAAATCCCAGTTAGAGGTGTGCGGCGCAATTGGAATGATAGCCTGGCGTGTATCCGGCATTGAACCGTTGATTTTCCAGCCTCCCATCAGACGCATGCCTACACGTCCGACCCAACGCGAAAAGCGATTTCCTTGTGATGGGAAATCGCCTTCTAAATTACTTGGTATTACATCTTTATTTTCTGTCATTAATTGTCTCGAAACGCTGCTTTTACATCTCTTAATTTAGCTTTGATTCGCTTAATATTTTCTGGCCCCATGCGCAAAAGTTGCTTTTGCGCCGGCGGTAATGCTTCAAGTGACGAATCATGATAAGTATACATGACACTGTCGTCATCTACTCGTACAAGTGATTCAGGAACGGGAGTTTCTAACAACACATTAATCGCTTCGATAACGGCGTTCTCAAAATCACTGTCTGGGTAACCGATTTCACCGTAAGCCTCTTGGAACAGTGGCTTAAACAGTTCATAGTTATCTACCAATGCACTTGCATCAAGGCTCGTAAACCAATCGACAATTGGATCGTAGCGTTGATAACTTTGCTCATCAATGTACAGCTCACCCTCAACCTCAATGACAGAGAAACGACCATCTGGACGTTGTACAACGGTGCGATCAGTGACAAGCATGCCGTTTCGCAAATTATCGATGATAACCACTGCATCTTTAATCAATTGAGAACTTTTAAGCGGTTGAATCTCAAGACCGCTATTATCCAATTCTTGCAACACGGTTGGTGTGCTTTCGTTCAATTCAGGAAGCGTAATAGCAGGTTCGGGCTCTACTGGCTCCTCTGTACTGGTCTCTGGCGATACAACCGGTTCAGGCTCTGGCTCAGGTTCAGGCGTTGGCTCCGGCTCTTTCGGTTCAACCGCAGGTGCTTCTTCGGGCTGTTTTGGCATATCCATCGACTGAGTCTGCTTTGGTTCGGACTCATTAGAACCCGATAAAAGCCACCAACTGCCGCCGCCAATAATAATAACGATAACAATAACGGCAACGATCCATCGTGCAGCACTGCTACTGTTCTCTTTGTCAGGATAGTTATCTTGTTCTGCCATGCCCTGCGGTCCTCATTGTTACAATAGGTTAAGGTCGATCGCTTTCAGCGCGTTTAAACACGAGTTCTTTGTCACTCGATTCCGATGCTGAGAAGCGATAGCCTGCATAGT
>CETM01201929.1_pt1 | contig 11147 bp, 9 predicted proteins | sample 361451 | NCBI WGS metagenome assembly CETM01 (sample SAMEA2622690, study PRJEB7988) | marine metagenome | isolation source: saline water (ENVO:00002010), including
AAATTCCATACTTTGGCCAGCTTACAGGTCGATTTATAATTCTATCCTTATTATTAAATAATAAATGATAACCCCTTTCTGTCTCTAAAGGAAATTTATCTCCAACTAATAAAGCTAAATTTTTAGACCAAGAGCCAGCAGCGATTAATATTTTATCAAACAAGCCAGAGTTATTTTGAGATTTTATTAGTATTTTATTGTTGTTTTTTTCAATATTAATAACTTTATCATTAATATAATTTCCACCTCTAGAGATAAAACTTTCAAATATTTTTTTACTTACCATCAAAGGATTAGTTGTGTATCTTGAACCTTTATACATGACTCCTTTATAATAAATTTGGGCAATATTAGGTTCTAATTCATAAATTTCATTAGAACTTAATTCTTGAATTTTAACACCATATTTTTTTCTTAAATTATTAGTATGCTGTGAATTAAGATATTCATCTTTGTCTTTATATAGGCTTAATACTTCAGCATTTTTTATATACTCAGACACATTTATATCATTAAATATTTCATCGTATGAACTACTAGCATGGTTTAACAAGTTAGCTAATGAAGAAATAATATAACTTACTTTTTCTTTTCTACAATTTCTTAAAAATTTTATAGCCCAATTTAAATTATTTAAGATGTACCAATAATTAACTGAAAGTGGACTTTCAGAGTTAATAAGCATTGATGGAATTTCTTTAAATAATGAAGGTGAATTTATAGGAATAAAACCATAATTAGCAAAAGTGCAAGCATGTCCATAACTTGTCATAGATCCTGGCTTTTCAGGATCAAACAATGTTACTTCAAAATTATTTTTTTGTAAAAAATAAGATGAACATATACCTATAATTCCAGAGCCAATTACAGCTACTTTTTCCACAATTTTTATCTAGGTGTTATGCCACGTAATTTTTCAGATCGACGTCTTAACAATTCAACTGTGGTTAATAAAAATATTGACAAAATAACTAAACAAGTAGCCATACATAAAATAACTGGGCTTATTTCTTGTCTAATACCTGCCCACATTTGTTTAGGAATTGTGAGTTGATCTAAACTAGCCATAAACATAACTATTACTACTTCATCAAAAGATGTAATAAATGCGAACAAAGCTCCTGATATCACTCCTGGCAGAATTAAAGGCATAACTACTTTAAAAAAAGTTCGTAAAGGTCTAGCTCCTAAACTTTGAGAGGCTCTAACCATATTATTATCAAAACCTACTAAAGTTGCTGTTACTGTTATTACAACAAAAGGAGTTGAGAGAGCAACATGGGCAAGAATAACCCCAGTAAAAGTGTAAACTAAATTGACTTTTGCATAAAAGAAAAACATACCTGCTGCAGTGATAATTAGGGGCACAATCATTGGGGAAATCAAAATAGACATTATTAACCCTTTATAAGGCATGTGAGGTCTGCTTAATCCTAAAGCAGCAAGAGTTCCTAATGCAGTGGCAATAAAAGTTGAAATAAAACCTATAAAAAAACTATTAACCGTTCCTACCATCCATTTGTTGCTACATGGTGTAGTTAAATTTTCATCTTCGCAAATACCAACCATATATCTATACCACCTAAAGGACCAAGCTTCGGGATCAGGAGGCCAAGCTACCATTCCATCAGTAAAAATCATAAATGGAGATTGACTAAATGATATAGGTATGATTGCAACTAGTGGTGCTACTAAAAAAAACAGGACAGTTCCACAAAAGAAAAGATATAAGTAATAAAAAATTCTTTGGGAAGGTGTAGAGTAACTTGGTAAAGCCATATATTATCCTAACTTTATATTATCTATTCCAACAATCTTATTATATAACCAATATAATATAAGCATAATTCCTAACAAAATTGCCCCTAATGCAGAGCATAAACCCCAATTTAAAGTAGTTTTTAAATGATAAGCTATCCAATGACCAATTAGTTGGCCATCTTTTCCTCCAACTAATTCAGGAGTTATAAAATAACCTATTGCCAAAACAAATACTAGCAAACCTCCTGCACTCATACCTGGAATTGTTTGAGGTAAATAAACCCTTATAAATGCAATAGTTGGCTTTGCACCCAAATTTTGAGCTGCGCGCATATGACTTTTTGGGATAACTTTCATTACACTATATAAAGGCAAGATCATAAAAGGCAAAAGTATCTGTGTCATTGCAATAATTGTGCCTGTTTGATTATAAACCATCTGTATTCTTCCATCATCACTTAAAATTCCAAGCCAAACCAAAACATCATTAATTACTCCATTTTGCTGCAGCATAACAATCCATGCAGTAGTTCGAACAAGCAAAGAAGTCCAAAATGGTAAAAGAACAAAAATCATTAATATATTACTATATCTTAAGGGTAAACTTGCTAACAAATGGGCAACTGGGAAACCTAATAATAAACAAAAAAATGTAACATATATGCTAACTTTAAATGTTTTAATCCAAGTAGAAACATATACTCTTCTATCTTCGTTTTGCATTACTACATTCTGATCTTGATCAAATGTCCTATCAATTGCATTCCAATAATATATTGATGTTTGCTTATTAATCATTTGACCCATCGCATACCAGAAAGTTGGATCAGCCCAATTTTCATTGATATCAATTAACGTTTGTTTATATGATAAGGGCTCCTCACCAGATTTAACAATTTTTTTTATTCCTCTTTGTGTTTTTTTAATTAGGCTTTTCCAACCTGATTTAGAATAGTTCATTCTAGTTAAGGCTCTACCAAGCTGAAGTTTATCTCCGTATGCTATTTCAAGAAATAAAGCTTTATAAACAGACTCTGGAGGCAATTCATCTTTTGATTTGTCCCATTTTTTGTATTCTTCAAATGTTTTTTCATAAACTGTGTTAATTTGGCTATCATCAACACTTCTTAACATCATGTCGCCTATTGGCACGACAAAAGTTATAATTATAAATATTAAAAGAGGAAATACTAAGAAAAAAGCTCTGATTTTATTATTTCGCTCAGCTTTTTTAAGACTCTCTTTTAAAGGAATTCCATCAGTAGTTAAAATTTGTTCTGTAATAATAACCTCCAAAAAAAAGGGCGAGTTATACTCGCCCTTAGATTAAATTAAATTATATTTATAATCAAGCTTAGTTACCCATCCAAGCACCATAGCGCTCGTTGATTTCAGCTCCATTATCTGCCCACCATACAGGATCAGCCACAACTGATATTTCTAATTTATCAGGAGTATTAGGCATATGATCTAATACATTTATGCCAGTATGAAACCATGGTTCGTTTGCTGCAATAATATCTATACCTGAAGCTCTCATAGGACCATAAGTTATATATTTAGCTTGTCCTGCTTGTTGTTCAGGCGCTGAAGCCCATTTCATCCACTCTAGAGCTTCATCGAAATTAGGTGTTCCAGCAGTCATACAAATATATTCTTGCTCAAGAGTTTGACCTTCCCAAATGTATTCAAAGTTTTCACCTTCACTTAAGTTAGCTGCTCCAACTCTACCATTGTATGCAATTGACATTATAACTTCGCCACTTTTAACTAATTCTAATGGTTTTGATCCAGCAGACCAAAAAACAACATCATCTTTAATTGTATCAAGTTTATTAAAAATTCTATCAACAACTCCAGATTGACTATCAAGAACAGTATTAACAGCAGAAGGTGTTACTCCGTCAGCAACTAGTGCTAGTTCAGCAATACCATTTGCCCAAGTGTGAATACCTCTTTTTCCAGGAAATCTTTCTGTATCAAAAAAATCTGCAGCTCTAGATGGTTTTTCACCTGAAAAAGCATCTGGATCGAAAAATACTACATAAGTCCAGAAAATTTGAGGAGCGCAACAATCTGAAAGATTTGTCACTCCACTATTTGCCATATCCGCAATCATGCCAGTTCCATCTGGTGCTTTTGGGAAATCATCGTAATGCATAGAAATATCTTGAAATAAACCTTCATCACAGCCAACAATAGCTTCAGATGGTAAAACGTCTACAACGTCCCATTTGATATTTCCACTTTCAACCTGAGCTCTAACTTCTCCCAGACCTCCGTTGTATGCTTCAAACTTAACAGATCCTGGATCTTTATAAGTATCTACATATGCCTTAATTTGACTTTCTGTATATGCACCGCCCCATGAAGCTACAGTAATATCTGCATTAGCTCCAAATGGAAATGCAAGAAAAGAAATAAATAAGAAGGCTTTAAAAAAATTTGACATAATCTTCCTCCCTTTTTTAAGTTAACTTTAATTTGTCGTTTATGTCTTTTTCTACGTTGCTCATAACATGCTTAGAAACTAAAAAAAAGGGTTAAATAGACCGAAAATCTAGGAAAATTAGTATAAAAAATAAATATTTAGTTAAAATCAAGGGCTCTAATATCTTTTGCATCCCATGAAACATTTATGTTTGAACCTTCTTCAATATTTATATTTCCTTCGTTAGGGATTTTGACTATAAATTCTTCATTATTACATACATTTAATCTAGCTCTGATATGATCTCCTAAATAAATCAATTCTTTTACAGTGCCGTTAAATGTATTTACGTCAGCAGAAGATTCTTCTTTTAAAACTACTCTCTCAGGTCTGACTGATAGTTGAGTTTTTTCCCCAACTGAATTAACATTAATTTTCATTGCTTTTACTATACCGCCTCCATCCAAATCAACTAAACAAAAATCACCTTCAATTTCCTTGATAGTACCCGTCATTCTATTATTTTCTCCTATAAATTGAGCTACAAAGGAATTTTCTGGCTTTTCATATAAAATATCTGGTGTGGAAAGTTGTTGAATAACACCATCATTAAATACAGCAATGCGATTAGACATTGTTAAAGCTTCACTTTGATCATGAGTTACATAAACCACGGTTATACCTATTCTTTCATGAATGTGCTTAATTTCATATTGCATTTGTTCCCTAAGATTTTTATCTAAGGCTCCTAAAGGTTCATCCATTAAAACCAATCGAGGCTCAAAAACTAAAGCCCGAGCAAGAGCTACTCTTTGTTGCTGACCTCCTGAAAGTTGAGCTGGAAAACGATTTCCAAAATCTCCAAGCTCTACCATATCTAAAGCTTTTTTAACTCTATTTTCAATATCTGATTTTGATTTTTTTCTAACTTCTAATGGAAAAGATAAATTTTCATTTACAGTCATATGAGGAAACAAAGCATAATTTTGAAAAACCATACCAATTTCTCTTTCATAAGGTGGAATCTTACTAATAGGTTGATTATCTAAATAAATTTCTCCGTTTGTTGGGGTTTCAAATCCGGCAAGCATCATAAGTGTTGTTGTCTTGCCTGATCCTGATGGTCCTAGCATTGTAACAAATTCACTTTTATCTATATTTAGGTTTAAGTTTTTAACTACTAAAATTTCACCATCGTAACTTTTATCTATTTTTTCAAATTTTACAAATGACTCTATGTTATTATTCAAATTATATCTCCTTGTGAAAATAATAAATATATGTGATAAAAGAACTTAGCTTATTTTTCAAGAAATGCTTTAAATTTATTTCTATTTATTAACAAATATGAATATTAAAGGTATAATTTATGCGATTAGTGCTGCTTGTTTCTTTGGTTTAATTCCAACAACAGCTAAAATATCTTATGAATATGGAGGAGATCCTAATTTAGCGATTTTTGCTAGATTTTCAATTGCATGTTTTTTAATTGCTTTTCCTATTTTTTTTATAAAAATAGATTTTAATGAAATCTTTAAACATTTCTATTTTTTATTACTTATATCTTGTGGATTTATATGCTTAACCTTTGGACTTTTAAGTTCTGTTAATTATATTCCAGTAAGTTTAACAGCTTTAATTTTTTATACTTACCCACTAGTAATAATTAGTTATTTTTTTATAAAAACTAAAAAATTAACAATTTCAAAACTTATAGGTTTTCTTTCAGCTTTTATAGGCTTAGGTTTAGCACTAACTCCTACATTTAGTAATTTAAATATTTATGGTGTTTCGCTAGCCTTACTAGCTTCTTTTGGGGCGTCAATTATATTAATTACAAATGAGTATCTTGCAAAATATCTTAATGCATTGATTATTCACTCATTCATCAACATTTTATGTTTATGTTTTTTTATAACCATTATATTAGCATTTGATAATTTAGATTTCGATATTCCTTTATTTGGATGGTTTTTTATAATTTTTGCATCTCTATGCTACTTCATTGCTCTTCTATTTCAACTGAATGCAGTAAAAGTTATAGGTTCTACTCAAACCTCATTATTGCTATATCTTGAACCACTTGTTGCAATTTCTTCTGCAATTTTATTTTTAAATGAAAGCTTAACTTTTTTACAAATTATAGGTGTAATAATAGTCATAATTTCATTAATTATGACTAGTAGAAAATTTTAAATATTTATAGGAGGAAATGCTATAATATTTATGTTGCTAGAAAATAAAGTACTATGACTACAACTACAATTCCAATAATCCAATACCATCTGTTCATATCAGCTCCTTATTTATAATTTAAAGTATCTTATTATTAATATATAAAAATTCAATATTTAATTGACTAATGAAAAAAATAAAAACCATAGGCATTATTGGAACTGGCTTAATTGGTAGTGGATGGGCTGCTAGAGCTATTCATTATGGTGTAAATGTAATAGGATTTGACAAAAATACAAGTCAAGAATCTAGTTTTAAAGAATCTGTTAATAGAGCTTTACCTTATTTAAAAAAACTAACATCAGATTTGAAGATGCCTAAAAAAGGGAAACTTTGTTTTACAACAAATTTAAATGAATTAATAAATTTATCAGATATTTATCAAGAAAATGTTCCAGAGAATTTAAAACTTAAATCAAGAATTCTCTCAGAGATTGATTTAAATTCCGATCCAAAAAAAATTATTTGCTCAAGCACTTCAGGATTTATGCCAAGTAAATTACAAAAAAACTTTAAAAATCCTGAAAGATTTTTAGTAGCTCATCCTTTTAATCCTGTATACTTATGTCCTTTAGTAGAAATAGTTCCTGGTAAAAAAACTTCAAATCATTTTAAAAAATTAGCTAAAAATTTTTATGAAAATATTGGTATGCATGTGCTTTTAGTAAGAAAAGAAATACCTGGGCATATTTCTGATAGATTACAAGAATCTATGTGGAGAGAAGTTTTATATTTACTAAAAGATAATGTAGCTAACACAAAAGAGATTGATGAATCAATTACTCACGGACCTGGACTAAGATGGTCAATAATGGGCATTAACCAGTTATGGTTTTTGGCAGGTGGCAAAGGAGGGACTAAGCATTTTATAAATCAGTTTGGTCCTGCACTTAAATGGCCTTGGTCACATATGAAAGCTCCAAATCTAAATAAAAAAATAGTTGAAAGATTTTCAAGAGGCACAAAAAAACAAACCAATGGAAAATCAATAAATGAAATAGAGAAAATAAGAGATGATTGTTTAGTAGCTATTCTTAAAGTATTAAAAAAGCACAACTTTGCTAGTGGAAATACATTAAATATTTTTGAAAAAAATTTAAAAAAAATAAATAAATAAATTATTTATTTCTTAAAAAAGGCAATTTACAAATTTTAGTCTTTATAAATTTATCTTTAATTTTGATATTGTATTCACTATTAGTAATATTTTTTGAAAAATTAATTATAGCCAGCCCAATATTTTTTTTTAATCTCGGAGAATAAACACTTGATGTTATTTTTCCTATTTTTTCATTATTATCATACAAAATAATATGATCAGCTATATAATCATCAAAATTTGATGTTTCAATTTCTATACCAACCAATCTTTTTTTTGGCCCTTCTTCTTTAATCTTTTTCAAATGATTCATTGATAAACAATTAGATTTTTTATCAAAATCTATGAATTTTTCTAAATTAATATCATACGGCGTTTCGCTTAAAGACATATCACTACCATAAGAAAGCATGCCAGATTCAATTCTACTTATTTGAGAAGGGGCAGCTGGAGCAATATTAAACTCTTTTCCAGCTTTCATAATAATTTCCCATAATTCATTTCCTAATTTACCATCGCATAAATATATTTCATATCCTGCTTCACCACTCCAACCACTTCTAGCTATATAAACAGGAATATCACTTATTTGAAATTTTTTAAAATTAAAAAATTTTAGATCTCTTACCCATGAACCAACAAGTTTTTCCATAACAGAGGGGGCTTTTGGACCCTGTAATGATAATGGAGATACATCAGGTTCACCTAATGAAATATCAAAATTTTTTGATGAAGCAATCCCTAAACACCACAATAAGACATCACTATCTGCAATTGATAACCAAAAATGATTTTGATCTAATTTTAATAAAACTGGATCATTAACTATTCCACCATTTTTTTCAGTTAATAAAATATACATACATTGACCTATTTTGCATTTAGAAATATCTCTTGGTGTAATAAATTCTATAAATCTTTCAGCATCTTTACCTTTTATTTCAACTTGTCTTTCTCCTGCAACATCCCATAATGTTACATCTTTTACCAGAGACCAATAATCATCTACAAATGATTTGTAAAATGTTGGCATATACATTTTATTATATACTGTGTAGCCTTTACAACCCCATTTAATGGTTGAATCAAAAAAAGGGGATTTTCTTATTCTAGTGCCAAAACTTATTTCTGGTTTATCGCTCATATATTTTAGATTAAGTGAAGTTCTCGGGGAAAATTACAAAATAGTTCAGCTCCACTTTCAGTTACACGAATAGATTCACTTATTTCTAAACCCCAAGTATCCATCCACATACCAGCCATTAAATGATATGTTACATTTGGTCTTAAAATAGTCATTTCATTTTTTCTAATACTTAGAGTATGTTCTCCCCAATCCGGGGGATATCCAATTCCAATAGAATAACCACATCTTGATTCTTTTTCCACACCATATTTTTCTAGAACTTTCCAAAATGCAACAGCCACATCATGACAACTATTGCCTGGTTTAGTAGCCTCAATTGCTTTTTCAACTCCTTCATTTGTAATTTTTAAGGTGTCTGTTATTTTTGGATCTGGTTTCCCTATATATACAGTTCTAGATAATGCACAATGATATCTATTTTTTACTCCTCCCAACTCAATTATTGTTCCTTCATCTTGCTTTAATTTTTTATCAGTAGGTGTGAGATGAGAGGCAGAAGCTGACTCTCCACTAGCTAAAATTATGTTTAAACCAGAATATTCTCCACCAATTTGAATATCTTCATTACCTCCCAAAAGAGTTTGTTGAATCTTGCCAGCAACAAAGCTTTGTTTTATATCCGGTTTTATTTCATTATAAGCCGTTCGCATTCCAGCTTGAACTAGTTTAGCTGCTTCTTTCATATAAGCTATCTCTGAGTCAGATTTTATATATCTAATCCAATTAACTAACAAATAACCATTTTTAAAATTTGCATTTGGACAATGATTTAATAATCTATTATGACATTCGGCAGTATAATAATAGCTATCCATTTCAACTCCAATATTTTTATTTTCCCATTTATTTTCTTTAATAAAAATAGATAAATAATCAAAAGGATGAGAAGGTGGAGATTGAATTAATTTTTCTGGATATCCTAGTATATTTTCATTTTTAAGAAAAGTAGTAATTCTTGCACCATTAGAATCTTGCTTTCTTCCAAACCATATTGGCTGATCTTTGTCTAAGGATATTATTACCACCTGTGGAACATAAAATGACCATCCATCATATCCTGTTAAATAATTCATATTAGAAGGATCTGAAAGAATAAGAACGTCTAATCCTTTCTCAGACATTTTACTTTTTACATTTGTTAATCTAGCGTTATATTCTTGAGTAGTAAAATTCATAATTTCTATCTATTCATTTTAAAAAAATTGTCTATGAACTTAATTATCTTTCTAAGATTTCATAACCAAATTGTTTAGAGGAATTTATTAAAATTTCCCAAATTGATAAGGCAAAACCCCTAGGTATGAAAAGATAATAATTATTGTTGGAAAACTTGATCAATTTTATACTGACATGATGAATTGAAGAACTTACTGATGAAGTGTGAGATAATATATTTTCTCTAAGATCTATGGGTATGTGTCTATTTAGTAAAGATGTAGCTTCATTTCCTGAAATGATTAGACAGGTAAATGCATGAGACATATCTAAAGTTGATCCTAAATTTTCAGATAAAAATATATTTTTATTTAATAACCACCATTTCAAAGGTTCCATTCTCCAAAGAGAAAATTCCTTATTAATAATTCCTTTATTAAAACCAGGTAAATTGCTTAAATTCAATTCATCTATTACAAAACTTTCAAAATTAGGCAAAGTATTTGGCCAGCAAGCTATTTGTTGTAAATTTAAATTATTATATTCTTTAAAAGAAACATTTATTTTATTATTAAAAGGATAACTTCCAGTAAAATAATTAGAATCTAAAGCTGAATATCTTTTAAACATGCATTCGTTTTCCCTCTGGATCAATCATATGTGGCGAAACCACTTTTAATTCCATTTGTTTATTACGTACAGGATCACTTCCTATTAAAGTAATATTTTTCCATCTTTCTTTTCCTCCTTTTACAAAGCCTATTCCTATCCAATGGCCAAGTTCTGGCGAATGAGTAACAGAAGTAATTCTTCCTACTCCAAAACCTTTGATACTATTTTTTTCACAAACTATTGTTCCAGCACCAAAAGTGTGTTTTTTATTAATGGGAAAAAATCCTACAAGTTGCTCTCTTTCTAAAGAGTTTAAAACTCCTCTTTTTCTCATTGCACTACCAACATAAGATTTTTTACTTGAAGCCATTTTGCCTAAACCAGCATCTTCTATTGTAACCCTCCCATCAAGTTCAGCACCTGTAACATGACCTTTTTCTACTCGAAGTGCTCCCAATGCTTCTAAACCATATAAACAACCATTAAATTTTTTTACTTCTCTCCAAAGCAAATTCATCATTGTGTTAGCGTAATCAGATTCAATATAAATTTCATAACCTAGTTCACCTGAAAAACTTATTCTTACAATCCTGCATGGAATACCATCTATTAATTTTGTCGAAACAAATCCCATAAAAGGAAGATTTTCAATTAAAATTGAATTTTCAACGCAACTTTTAATAACGTCTCTAGATTTTGGTCCTGAA
>CETM01005764.1_pt1 | contig 11146 bp, 7 predicted proteins | sample 361451 | NCBI WGS metagenome assembly CETM01 (sample SAMEA2622690, study PRJEB7988) | marine metagenome | isolation source: saline water (ENVO:00002010), including
ACATCTCCATAGCCTGCAACAACAGCTACTTTACCTGCCATCATAACATCAGTTCCTCTTCTGATACCATCTACTAAACTTTCTTTACATCCATATAGATTATCAAATTTTGATTTAGTAACTGAGTCATTAACATTTATAGCTGGTACTTTTAATAATCCCTTTTTTTCCATTTCTTTTAAACGATGAACACCCGTTGTTGTTTCTTCAGATAAGCCTTTGATATTTTTTAATAAATCTGGATATTTTTCATGAATAATCTTTGTAGCATCTCCACCATCATCTAAAATCATATTTGGCTTCCATTTCATAGGACCAGACAAAGTTTGTTCAATACACCACCAAAATTCATCTTCATTCATACCCTTCCAAGCAAAAACGGGTATACCTTTTGCAGCTATAGCTGCAGCAGCTTGATCCTGTGTAGAAAAAATATTACATGAACTCCATCTTACAGAGGCGCCTAAAGCAATTAATGTTTCTATAAGAACTGCGGTTTGGATGGTCATATGAAGACACCCAACTATATTAGCCCCAGATAAAGGTTTTGAACTTCCATATTCTTCCCTTAATGCCATAAGTCCGGGCATTTCTGTTTCTGCAATTTCTATTTCTTTTCTTCCCCAGTCACTTAAAGAAATATCTTTAACTTTGAAATCATTTGACATGAACTAGTCTTTTATATTTAATTTTAATTTGAAACAAGCACCTTTATAACCAACTTGATTATTTTCACATAGTTCTAAATATCCTCCAAAACTTTCTATTATTTTCTTAGAAATAGATAGTCCTAAACCTGAGTGTTGCTCATTTTTTTCATTTCTATCAGTATAAAAACGATTAAAAATTTTATCTTTTAGTTTGTATTCAATGCCGGGGCCTTGATCACAAAAAAATATTATGACAGTTTTTTGATCCTTTTTTTCAACTTTTATATATATACTTGAATTAAGTGGAGAAAAAGAAATAGCATTTTCGATTAGATTAATAAATACCTGAGAAAGTTTACTTTCATTAGCTTTCACATAAATCTCATCTTGTTCAAAATCAATTTTTATCTTTATATTTTTATTATTTTCTAAAAAGTTATTAAAAAATACTTTTGTAAATCTAATTATATCAAAATAACCAAATGATTGCTCCTCTATCTCTGCGTTTGTTCTTGTGTAATGAGTAATGTCAGATATTAGCTTATCCATTTTTCCTAATTCTTTTTCAATATTGATAAAAAGTAATTTTTTATTTTCCTCTCCGATTTTATTAATAGATAATAATTCACTAGAAGATTTAATACTTGTTAGTGGATTTTTAAGCTCATGAGCCACATCTGCAGAAAAATTTTGTAGTTCATTTATTTTATCTTTTAAATCTTTAGATAAATTTTTTATTTCCTGACTAAGTGCTCCAATTTCATCTTTTCTTAAAGGGTATTTAATAATATTTTCTTTTTTATATAATTTATCTTTTTCCATTTTAGCTAAAAAAGATAAGGTTTTAATTGGTCGAATTATGCTTCGTGTAAACATAATTGATAATAAAAATGTAAAAAAAATTATTATAAAAAAGAAATTTAATAAATAAAGAGATATAATTGAAGCCTCATTGTTTGTTTCTTTTATATAACCTTTCATAATTACTGCTCCATATGTAGTATTATTTTTAATTAAAGGTTTTGAAATATTATAAGATAAATTATTATTTTCATTATAATAAAACTTAGATATTTTTTGTTGGCTTTTTATGGATTGAATCATAAAAAAAATATCATTTTTTGCAAACTCAATTTTTTCTTTTAATTTTTGTCTATAAAATATTTTTTGAAGAGAATTGAAAAAATTAATATAATAGTCTTGATAAACATTATAAAGACTCTGTTTATCTTTGGCTTGTCCTAGTTCAATTTCGATTATTTCGTCATTAATAAAAATATTTTGTGTATCAACATATTTTATAAAATCTGAGCTAAAAATTCTTATTTCATAAGGTTTATTGAGATATTTATCCTCTATATAAAGTTGTGAACTATATGGATCCAATTGCTGTTCTAAAGAAAGAATTACCTCTCCACTTTCTTCATTAAACATTGGAATATTAAAAACTGAGTTGGTTAATAAATATCCTGCAATATCTTCTATAGAAACATTCATGGTATCAATTTTTATTTGTAATTGATCTCTTTGTAATTCAAAATTTTTATTATTATTTAATAAAAATAAATTTGCAAAAAAGATAAAAACTAGCCCAATTGCAGCAGTAATAATATTGATAATAATTATTTGGGTAGTTAATGAAAAATTATATAGATATATTTTTTTTAGAAACACTATTCACGCCATTTATATCCCATGCCATAGCGTGTTTGAATCTGATCAAAAAAATTATCTATTTCAACAAATTTTTTTCTCAATCTTTTAACATGACTATCAATTGTTCTATCATCTACGTAAATGTTATCACCATACATTGCATCCATAAGTTGATTTCTATCTTTTACAACTCCAGGATTTTTTGCTAAACAATTTATAAGATGAAATTCTGCTACAGTTAATTCAATAGGTTGTTGCTTCCAAAAACATAATTGTTTTTCATGATCTAATTGTAATTCACCATGTTTTAATATATTTTTTTTATCTGAATTTAATACACCGCTACTTGTTTTTCTATTGGCATGAATTCTTAAAACAGTTCTAATCCTTTCATTAAGTAATTTTTGAGAAAAGGGTTTTTTTATATAATCTGCTGCACCCATCCTTAAACCTATAATTTCATCTTGCTCCTGATCTTTTGAAGTTAAGAAAATTATAGGAAGATTTTTTAAGTCAAGGTTTTTACTAGATCGAACTTTCATCAAAAGCTCATTACCTGTCATTCTTGGCATCTTTATATCAAACAATCCAAGATCATAGTTTTTTTTCTCAAGAGATTCGAGTGCCTCTTCTCCATTTTGAAAAGAATCTACTTCGAATCCATCTTGTTTGAGAGCAAGAGAAACTGACGTCCTTATACTTTCTTCATCATCTACTAAGGCAATTATGGTCATAATTTTTTATCAACTAATAATATTTTATGGCAGTTTTAAGTCAAATATACATATCTTTCATTTTTTTATAAATTGTTATAAAATAAATATTTAGTTAGATATCAAATATTAGATAATTAAACTAATTCAATAACTTGAAATCAAAAATATAAATAAAAATTGACTTTTATAAAAAAATATCTAAGTTCATATTTTGTTCTTATTGCGGTATGCGGCAAATATTGTATTGTAATTTAAGAGGCAACACTACATACAGTTGTATTCCAATATTATACTATATGAAAAGAAAATAACCTGATGGCACAGAATTCTCAAAATCTGAAAAATACAAATAGTGATATCAAATCAAAACCAATAACAGAAAATAAAGTTGATATCATCAGCCTTAGAGTTGTTAGAAGAGATGGTTCTATTGCCCCTTTTAAATCAGAAAAAATTTTCAATGCAATTAAAAAAGCCTTTTTAGCACAAACAAAAATTAGAAATAATAAAAATGATGAAAATAAAGAAAATAATAATATCCACAAAACTGTTAATTCCCTAACAGAAAAAATTATTACAGCCTTAACAAGAAGAATAGCCGATGGTGACATGATTCATATTGAAGATATTCAAGACCAAGTAGAACTTGCTTTAATGAGAGAAGAGCATCACAAAGTTGCAAGAGCATATGTTTTATATAGAGAGCAAAGAGCCGCTCAAAGATATCATACAATTAAATTAAAAGAACAAGTAGGTGGAAAAGTTTTTGCAATGACAGTTTCAAAAAGAAATGGCTCTAAAGAACCAGTTTCTCTTGAAAAAATTTCAAACAGAGTTTCAGTTCTATCAACTGGATTATCTATTGATCCCATTACTGTAGCTCAAAAAGCTATACCAGGACTTTATAATGAAATTACTACAACAGAGATAGATAGTTACCTTGCTGAGACAGCTGCTGCCTTAACTGTTGAGCACCCTGATTATTCTATTTTAGCTGCAAGAATCAAAGCTAATTCATTACATAAACACACTCCAGGTTTTATAATAGCTAGTAAACTTTTATTTGAGGATGGACTATTAAATGAGGATTATTATAATAAAGTAGTTGAACATGAAGAAGATATTGAATCTATTATTGATTATGATCGTGATTATAACTTTGATTATTTTGCGCTAACAACACTAACTAGAGCCTATCTTTTAAAATACGAAAATAAAACAGTCGAAAGACCTCAGGATCTTTGGATGAGGGTTGCTTTAACTGTCATAGGAAAAGAGTATAGTTATGATAAATTAAAACGTACTTATTCAGCTCTTTCAAATGGATATTATACTCATGCTACTCCAACTTTGTTTAATAGTGGATTGAAAATGCAACAATTATCATCTTGTTTTTTAATAGCTATGGAAGATGACTCAATAGAAGGTATTTTTAATACTATTAAAGATTGTGCTTTAATATCAAAAACTGCTGGGGGAATAGGCATGCATGCCCATAATATTAGAGGAGGCGGAAGTAGAATAAAATCAACAAACGGAAAATCAAATGGACTCATTCCTTTCCTTAAAATTTTTAATGAGACAGCTAGATCAGTTGATCAAGGAGGGGGAAAAAGAAAAGGTTCTTTTGCTGTATATTTAGAGCCATGGCACGCTGATATTGAGCAGTTTTTAGAATTAAGAAAAAATACAGGGGCTGAAGAATTTCGGGCAAGAGATCTTTTTTATGCGCTTTGGATACCTGATCTTTTTATGAAACGAGTGGAAGAAGATAAAGATTGGACTTTAATGAGCGAGAATGAATGTCCGGGTTTATCAGACACATATGGGAATGAATTTGAAAAACTTTATACTAAATATGAAAATAAATTAACTCATCTTAAAAAAATTAAAGCTAGAACTCTTATGTCAAGGATTATTGAAGCTCAAATCGAGTCTGGACAACCCTACATGCTTTACAAAGATGCTATAAATAAAAAATCAAACCAAAAAAATATAGGAGTCATAAAATCTTCAAATCTATGTGCAGAAATTGTTGAATATTCTGAAAAAAATGAAACAGCGGTATGTAATTTAGCCTCAATAGCTCTTCCAAAATTTGTAAATAATAAAGAAAAAAAATATAATTTTAAAAAATTATATGAAGTATCAAAACTAGCAGTAAAAAATTTAGATATGGTAATAGACATCAATTTTTATCCTACTGATAAAACAAATAAATCTAATAATTTGCATAGACCTATAGGATTGGGTGTGCAAGGTTTAGCTGATGTTTTCTTTATGTTAAATTTACCATATGACTCAGAAAAAGCTAAAAAACTAAATATACAAATTTTTGAAACTATTTATTTTGGTGCTATTGAGGCTTCAATGGAATTAGCAAAAGAAAAAGGAACCTATTCTACTTATGAAGGCTCTCCATTATCAAAAGGAATGTTCCAATTTGATCTTTGGAATACAAAACCATCTAATATGTGGGATTGGGAAGGTCTCAAAAATAAAATAAATAAACATGGTGTAAGAAATTCTTTAACTACTGCTTGCATGCCTACTGCTTCAACGGGTATAATTTTAGGAAACACTGAAACTTTTCAAATACAAACTTCTAATATTTATAAAAGACAAACATTATCTGGAGAATTTCTTTTGGTTAATCGTCACTTAGTAAAAGAATTATCTAAAAGAAAATTGTGGGACAAAAATATGAGAGATAACATAATTTTAGAAAACGGATCAGTTCAAAATATCCCTAATTTTCCTGAGGACTTAAAAGAAATTTATAAGACTGTTTGGGAAACTTCTCAAAAAACAGTGATTGATATGGCTGCTGACAGAGGACCTTTCATTGATCAAACTCAATCAATGAATTTATGGTTAGCAAACCCAACTTTTGGCAAAGTTAGTTCTATGCATATGTATGCATGGAAAAAAGGACTAAAAACAGGAATGTATTACTTAAGAAGTAGATCGGCAGTAGATGCAGTAAAAGTTACAGTTTCAAATGAAAAAGCTGCCAGAAATAAATATATAGAAGTCAATCAAACAGAGGAATGCGATACTTGCAGTGCATAATAAAAAATAATGATTTCTAAAGGATGTAAGTCAATATTTCCCATAAAACACCATGAAATATGGGATAGATATAAACAACATATTCAAGCCTTCTGGACACCTGAAGAAGTTTCTCTTCAAGATGATATAAGAGATCTTAAAAATTTAACTGATGGTGAAAGACATTTTATTAAACAAGTTTTAGCTTTTTTTGCTAATTCTGAAGCAATGATAAATGAAAATTTAGCTTCAAGATTTTACAAGGAAATATTAATTCCCGAAGCCAGATGTTTTATATCTGTTCAAATGCTTAATGAGTCTATTCATGCTGAAATGTATGCTTTGCAGATAGAATCATATGTTGAAAATCCAGATGAAAAAGATCGATTATTTTCTGCAATAGAAAATGTTCATTGCATTAATCAAAAAGCACAATGGGTATCAAAATGGCTAAATGGTAATCAAAATCTATTAACAAGATTAATTGGTTTTGGTTTGGTTGAAGGTTTGTTTTTTGCAGGTTCATTTTGTGCAATTTATTATTTTAGAAAAAGAGGTTTGTTACCAGGTTTAGCTCTTTCAAATGATTGGATTGCTAGAGACGAAGGTATGCATTTTAGTTTTTCTTCACTTATGTATAGAACCTTAAGAGATAAGTATAATAATGGAAAATTAGAAGATACTGATATAAGGGATATAAGTTTAATTACTGGCAATGTGAGCCAATCACAATTTGAAGAAATAGTTAGGGAAGCTGTAGAATTTGAAAAAAATTTTGTAAAAGCTGCTTTACCAGTAGATTTAATTGGAATGAACAGTGACTTGATGTGCAAATATATTGAAGCTGTAGCTGATAGAATAGCTGATCTTTTTGAATTTGAAAGAATATTTAATACAGAAAATCCTTTTGATTTTATGAGAGCATTGGATGTTCAAAATGTAACTAATTTTTTCGAGAAAAGAGTCTCAGAATACCAAAGACCTAAAGACCGTTCTATAGCTTTTGATGAAGCTTTTTAATGAAAATAATTATATATTCCAAGGAAAACTGCCCAAATTGTCTTAAGGCAAAAAATATTTTATCTAAATTTAACCCTATTATCCTAATGTTAGGAAAAGATATTACAAGAGATGAGTTTTTTAATAAATTTCCTAATGCGAATCAAGTTCCTCAAATTGTAATAAATGATAAACACATTGGTGGCTATTCTGACATTGAAAATTGGCTTGCTTTTAATTATCCAAATGAAGATTTTTAGATAGAAGACTTCTTTTTTCTATTATAAATTTTCTTACTCTTTATTGTTTTTTGTTTATATTTAGGAGTTCTTAAATCTTTTGCCATTGGATTATTTTTTTTTGATTTCTCATTTTGATTTTTCATTTTTATGTTAATGAGATTCAGACCAATTATCTCCAATCCCACAGTCAACAATTAAGGGGACAAGAAATTTTTTAATTTTCAAATGATTAGTTTCCATTATATTTTTAATTTTATAAATATTATCATCTATAGCTTCTTCTTTTATTTCAAATATTAATTCATCATGAACTTGTAGAAGCATTTTAGCATCAATTTTTTTTAATAAAATATTCTTATGAATTTCTATCATTGCAAGTTTAATTATGTCTGCAGCTGTTCCTTGAATAGGTGCATTTATAGATTGTCTCTCAGAAAAACCTCTTAAAACATAATTTTTATCATTAATTGAGGTAATGTAACACTTTCTCCCAAAAATAGTTTCTACATAATTATGGGATTTTGCATAATTAACCTGATATTGCATGTAATCTTTAATTTTAGGAAATCTAGCAAAATATTCTTCTATATACTTTTTACCCTCATGATTAGTAATAGATAATTGTTTTGCTAATCCATAAGGGCTAATTCCATAAATTATACCAAAATTAATAGCTTTTGCTTTTCTTCTATGTTCAGAAGTAATATTTTTTTCGTTTAGACCAAATATTTCTTTAGCAGTAGAATTGTGAATATCTTGACCATTAACAAATGCACTAATAAAATTTGAATCTTTTGAAATTTCAGCCGCTAATCTCAATTCTATTTGAGAATAATCAAAACTAACTAACTTATATTTTTTTTCACTAATAAAAGCTTTACGAATTTTTTTACCATTTTCAGTTCTAATAGGAATATTTTGTAAATTAGGATCATTTGAACTTAATCTTCCAGTTAATGTTGTGGCAAGAGAATAGGATGTATGCACGCGGCTAGTATTTTGATTTGCTTGTAATAATAGTGCATCAGTGTATGTTGATTTAAGTTTGGTTAATTCTCTCCAATCCAAAACCAATTTAGCAATTTTATGACCTTGATTCGATAAATTTTCCAAAATTCCTGAGTCAGTAGAATATGTTCCTGTTTTTGTTTTTTTACCTCCTTGCAATCCCATTTCAAGAAAAAGGATTTCTCCTAGTTGTTTTGGCGAACCAATGTTAAAATCTTTTTTTGTAATCATAAATATTTTTTTTTCTAATTTTTTACTTTCTTCATCAAATTCTTTGCTCAAAATGTCTAAATATTCTCTATTTATTTTTATTCCATAATTTTCCATTGATGATAATACTTTGATAAGAGGTTTATCAATTTTTTCGTATATAAATGATACCTTTTCTTTTATTAATCTTTTTTTAAACAAGTTATATAATTTTAAAGTTATTAAAGCATCTTCTGCAGCATATTTTGTTGCTGCATGAATATTTACATAATCAAATGTAATTTGTTTCTTCCCAGAACCTACTAGATCTTTAAATTTAATTGTATTATGTTGTAAGTGTCTATAAGCAAGATCATCCATTCCGTGTCTAGTTATCCCATTATCAATAGCATATGACATAAGCATTGTATCTTCTATTGCTTCAAATGTTACTTTATATTTATTTAAAATTCTAATGTCGTATTTAATATTTTGTCCAATTTTTATAATAGCAGGATCTGAACAAATAAGATTAATAATCTCTATTACTTTCTTTTGATCTATTTGGTGTTTTAATTTTTTATTTGTAACAATTTCTTTATGATTCATAGGAATATAATAAGCTTCTTTTTCATTAAAACATAAAGATATTCCAATTAAATTTGCTTTTTCTATACTTAGTGAATCAGTTTCAGTGTCAATTGAACAATAACCTATATCTTTAATTTTTTTATGTATTGCGGCTAAAGTTTTAATATCTTTAATTGTAATATATTTATGCGTTAAATCTTTGGGCTCTTTATGTAAATCTTCTTTTACCAATACACTCTTTTTTAATCTTTCATAAATTGTTTTAAAACCTTGTTCATTTAAAAAACTATAAATAGTATCGGAATTATTCTTAATTTCTTTATAAGGTGTTATAGTATCAATTTTAATTGGCAAATCTACTTCATGATCTAATTTAACCAGTTCTAAACTCAAACGAATATTTTCAGCTGAACTTTTAATAATCTCTTTTCTTTTATCTTGCTTGATATTGTTTGCATTTTTTATTAATTCTTCAATATTTCCATATTCTTTTATTAGTTCTAATGCTGTTTTAGGACCAATACCTGAAGCACCAGGAATGTTATCAATCTTATCCCCGGTAAGAGCTTGAATCTGAATTACTTTATTGGGTTTAACTCCAAACTTTTCTTCGACTTCTTTAATGCCTATTTTTTTATTTTTCATAGGATCAAGCATTTCAACATTCTTATTAACTAGTTGCATTAAATCTTTATCAGAAGAAATTATTAAAGATTGAATTTTTTGTTTTTGTGCTAAATTTGTGTAGGTAGCTATTATGTCATCAGCTTCATAACCATTAATTTCTAATTGTGGTAATTTAAATGATTTCACACATTTTTTTATTAAATCAAATTGAGGTATAAGATCTTCTGGGGTTTCACCTCTATTTGCTTTATATTGAGAGTAAATTTTGTTTCTAAAATTATCTCTAGCAGCATCAAAAATTACAATTAATTTTTCATTTTCATATTCCTGAATTAATTTAACCAACATATTTGTAAATCCAAATACTGCATTTACAGGTGTGCCATCTTTTCTCTGCATAGGAGGTAATGCATAATAGGCTCTAAAAATATATCCAGAACCATCGATTAGAATAAGTCTATTTTGTTTGTTCATTTATGTGTATAAGTCAAAACATGAAATATTATAAATATGCAATACAAGCTAAAGATCTAAATAAAACTTTCAATAAAAAAAACTTCGGTATGGTTCATGCTTTAACTAATTTTAACATTAAAATTCCCAAAGGGTCTATATATGGACTTTTAGGACCTAATGGTGCCGGTAAATCTACATTTATAAATATTTTAGGGGGTTTAGTAAAAAAAGATAGTGGAAAAGTAAGTATATGTGAAATTGACACTGAGATTAATCCTAAGGAATCCAGAAGAAAGATAGGTATTGTTCCTCAAGAATTAAATATGGATCCTTTTTTTACACCTTTAGAATTATTAGAACTTCAGGCAGGCATGTATGGAGTTAAAAACAAAGATAGAAAAACTAATGAAATTTTGGAAAAAGTGGGATTGCTTGAACAAAAAAACTCTTATGCAAGAAATTTGTCAGGAGGTATGAGAAGAAGATTATTAGTTGCTAAAGCTTTAGTTCATCAGCCAGATGTTCTAATTCTAGATGAACCAACAGCAGGTGTTGATTTTGAAATAAGACAAAATATTTGGGAGTATGTCTCTGAATTAAAAAATAATGGGACTACAATATGTTTGACTACTCATTATTTAGAAGAAGCAGAAAAATTATGTGATAATATTATTATAATAAATAAAGGTAAAATACTAAAAGATGACACAAAAAAAAATATTTTAAATTTGATAGGGAAAAAAACAGCAAGATTTATCTTAGAATCTTCAAAAATAAATATTCCTGATATATTATCTGTATATAACCCAACTTTAAATAATAATATATTAACTTTAAATTATGATAAAAATATTAATAATATTAGAGAAATAATAGAAATATTAAATCAACATTCAATTAAATTTAATGAAATTAATACTTATGAAAGTGATTTAGAAGATGTATTTGTTGAACTAATTAG
>CETM01047694.1_pt1 | contig 11136 bp, 8 predicted proteins | sample 361451 | NCBI WGS metagenome assembly CETM01 (sample SAMEA2622690, study PRJEB7988) | marine metagenome | isolation source: saline water (ENVO:00002010), including
ATCCAACTGTGAAATTCCCAATTTCTTATCACCTTTTGGGAATAATCTTATTATCGGTTTTAGAAGTGGATATTCCTCTGCTACCCATATTGAATAGTAATTAAAAAGCCCATTTCCAAAGGAAATTTCTGGAATAAAATTTTCTTCGCCCTTTACCTCTTTTAGAAATTTGAGAGCGTTTCTTCCTGAAAAAGCAGCTTTTCTCCATTTTTTTCTCTCAGAAAGTAATCTTCCTTTAAATCCATAAGATGCAGCTAAAAAAAAAGCGCCTTCTATTTTATTATAATTATTATAAATTTTCTTCGATAAAACTATCGAGGTATCCATTAAAAATAAAAACTGATTGTCTAAATTTTTATTATCTAAATTCGGAGCAATCTTCCACCATGTACTTAATCCAAGTAAAAAATATGGAAGTGGGTGCCAACCATATTCTTGGATCAACCACCTAAATTGTTTGTCTGATTTTTCAAACTCAAAATCATACATTAAATTAATGGCTTCAGTAGTTTCTATCTGAATATCAATATTTAATAAAAGTGGTATAGAATCATAATCAGCATTTGCTGCATATACATTTTTTTCTATTGAAAAGAATGAAAATAATATCAATACGCAAAAAAAAGATTTAAATTTTCTAAAAAACATATTTTTCGCAAATTAAGTCAAACAATAGATTATCATTAATATAATTTGTATTATTTTCGTCCATAAAAATAAAAAAATTGAATTTTAAGAGAACAAATGATATAACCGGATGGATAATGTTTGCTATATCTTTTATAGTGTATGCTATAACTGTAGAAGATACAGCAAGTTTTTGGGATTGTGGAGAGTTCATCGCGGTATCATATAAATTAGAAGTACCGCATCCTCCAGGAGCTCCATTTTATTTATTATTAGGTCGGATTTTTTCCTTCCTAGCTTTAGGGAATGTTGAAAAAATATCTTTAGCAATTAATTTTCTTAGTGTTATAACAAGTGCTTTTACTATATTATTTCTGTTTTGGACAATAACTCATTTTTCCAAAAAAATTTTTGAAACTAATAATAATAATAGTAATATTTTAGTAATCTCATCAGGTATCATAGGTTCACTTTCATATACTTTTACAGATTCATTTTGGTTTTCAGCCGTTGAAGCAGAAGTTTATGCTATGTCATCTTTTTTTACTGCCTTTGTTTTTTGGGCTATATTAAAATGGGAAAATATTCAAGATGAAAAGAAAAAAAATAGATGGATAATATTAATAGCTTATATGATGGGTTTATCAATAGGAGTTCATTTATTAAATTTAGTGACTATTCCAGCACTTGCACTTATAATATATTTCCATAAAACAAAGAAAATTAACTTATTAGGAATTTTTTATACTTTGATTATTAGCGCATTTTTAATTGGATTTATAATGGTAGGAATTATTCCTGGATTACCCACTTTAGCAAGCAATTTTGAAATATTTTTTGTAAATAGTCTTAACCTTCCATTTGGATCTGGAATAATATTTTTTTCAATTTCTTTATTTTTAGGATTAGTATATTCTATCATTTATTCTCAACAAAAACAAATTGTTTGGTTAAACACATCTTTGATTGCCTTAAGTTTTATACTAATTGGTTATTCATCATATTCTTTAGTATTAATTCGGTCAAGCTTTAATCCTCCAATTGATGAAAATAATCCCGAAAATATCTTGAGTTTCATCTCTTATTTAAAAAGAGAGCAGTATGGGAATAGACCTCTATTCCACGGACAATATTATGACGCAGAGGTGATAGATCAAAAACAAGAAAAAATAGTTTACAAACGGGGAAAAGAAAAATATGAAATAAAAGAAAAAAGTTTTAGTTATGTATATGATCCTAAAAGAACAACAATATTCCCTAGAATGTACAGTGGATCAAACCCAAATCATAAAGAAAGATATAGAGAAATTGTAGGGTTAAGTCAAAATGAAAAACCAAATTTTTCAGACAATTTGGAGTTCATGTTTAAGTATCAAATAGGTCATATGTATTTAAGATATCTATTGTGGAATTTTTCAGGAAGGGAATCAGATATTCAAGACGCAAATTGGCTAAGTATTAATGATAAATTTAAAGATGTACCTGATGAAATTCTTAATAACAAAGCAAGAAATAATTATTATATGATTCCACTAATTTTAGCTTTGATGGGTCTTTTTTTCCATTACTTTAAAGACAAAAAAAACTTTTCAGTTGTAATGGCCTTATTTATTCTTACTGGAGTAGCACTTGTAATATATTTAAATAGTCCACCATCTGAACCAAGAGAAAGAGATTATATTTATGCAGGTTCCTATTATGCATTTTCAATTTGGATTGGTATTGGAGTTTTATCTATTTTTTCAATTTTCTCTTCAATTTTAAAAAACAACAAAATCAGTCTATTGATCTCTATATTTATTGGAATAATCAGTCCAATAATCTTATGTATTGAAAATTGGGATGATCATGACCGATCAAATAGATATTTATCTGTCGATTCTGCTAAAAATTTACTTGCATCATGTGCTCCAAATTCAATATTATTCACCGGAGGTGATAACGATACATTTCCTTTATGGTATGTACAAGAAGTAGAAGGTTTTCGTACTGATGTAAGAGTTATTGTTTTAAGTTATTTTAATACAGATTGGTATATTGACCAAATGAGAAGCAAAAAAAATAAATCAGAAAAACTAAAATTTCTACTTACAAATGAAAACTATCAGCAGGGAGGTCTTAACGACTATTTACCTTATATTAATAATCCTAAAATTAATGATGCTTCAATTAATTTAAATGCATATCTTAATCTTATAAAATCTGAAAATAAAGGAATTCAAGTACCTGCATCCTTAAGTAATTATAATATTCTTCCATCTAAATCATTATATCTAGATATTGATACAAACAACCCAAATCTAAAAAAAATAATACCTCAACAATTTTTAAAATATTTAGTTAATAGATTGATTATAAATTTAAAAGACAATAAAGGTGGTTTGGAAAAAAAAGATTTAGCAATTTTAGATTTTATTAATTCAAACAACTGGGAAAGACCAATTTATTTTAATAACACTTCATTAAATGGTACAAATCTAAATTTCAAAAGAAATGTTATTCAAGAAGGACTTGCTTATAGACTATTACCTCTAGTTAATCCAAATACATCTAAAAACTTCATTAATACCAATATAATGTATGATAATATGATCAATAAATTTTATTGGAGAGAATTAGATAATGAAAAGACATATTATTCCGAAGATCATAGAGGATTTGTATTGAATTACAGAGCAACATTTAATACACTTGCTTCAGAATTAATTAAAAACGGAGAAACTGAAAAAGCGAAAAATGTAATAAAAACATGTTTAGAATTAATACCTGACAAAGCAGTAAATTATGATCATTTTTCTGTTCAAAAAGTTGAAATGCTTTTATCAATGGGTGAAGATGAAATAGCTAATAATATTGCAGAAATTACTAGCAAAAGATCAGATCAAATGTTAGAATATCTTATGAATAATAATATTAATAATAAATATCAAATTCAGAGAAATTTAGTTTCTTTGAATGCACTAGCAAGAGCATATAATAAAGATGGTCAATATGACCTTGCAAGCAAGTACAATGAATTATTTGAAAAACACTATAAAAATTAGATATTATTATTTTTTGAGAAATTTCAAAGCTTTTTTATATTTCGATTTATCATTAGCTACAATTACAAAATAATATCCATTAGATATTTCTTTTACTGAAAATTTAATTTTATTATTTGAAATAATATTACTTGAAACATTGATTTTATTACCTATTATACTGTGAATTTGAAAATTAAATTCTTTAATATTTTTTGTGTTTGATTCTAGTATTATAAATTCAGAAGCAGGGTTTGGGTAAATATCAAACTTAAATTCCTTATTAAATTCCTGAGCATTTACTAGGACTGGAAATAAAAATAATATAAATAATAAAAAAATTTTTTTCATCAAAAAAAATTAATGATTTATAAAATTAGATAAAAAAGATCAATTATCTATTTTTTTGAATGCTTTTGGTAAATTATCAATTAAATCTGTTGCCATTAAAGATTCTTCACCTAATTTTTTTTTTGAAATATCACCGGATAATCCATGTATATACACACCCATTATCATTGCATTAAAGGGTTTATAGCCTCTACCAATTAAACCAGTAATAATTCCAGTTAATACATCTCCGCTTCCTCCTGTTGCCATTCCTGGATTTCCGGTTGAATTAATAAATAAATTACCATTAATATCAGTCATCATAGAAAAAGGACCTTTTATTAGAATATTTAATTTAAATTTTTTACTAAGTTTTTTTTGTAATTCTATTCTTTGATTAGAATCTTTATAAGTTCCCATTAATCTTTTAAATTCTTTTGGATGTGGAGTTAATACAGAGCCTTCGGGTAGAAATTTTAAAATATTTTTATTTTTTGATATAATATTTATTGCATCAGCATCTACAACCAATGGTATTTTTGCTACTTTAATTAATTTTATAATAGCTTTTTCAGTATCCTTATTAAGACCTATTCCTGGACCTAAACCAATTGAATTAAAAACTTCCAATTTAGGGATTGAAGATATATAATCATTTTCTTTATCAGTAATAACCATTGCTTCTGGGACTGAAGTTTGAATCATTAATTCACCAATTTTTGGAACATAAACTGAAAGTAAGCCTATTCCAGATTTCAATGAAGCTTTACATGACATGACACAAGCTCCCATTTTACCCTTGCTACCTGATATAATAAGGCCGTGTCCAAAAGTTCCCTTGTGAGAAATTAAACTTCTATTAATTATATTTTTTTTTATATCACTTTTTTCAATTACAGATGCTAAGGGCAATAGCTTATCTAAAGCATTTTTGTCTAAACCAATATCTTTTATTACAACTTTACCAATAAGGTTTAAATATTCAGGAAAAAAGAAAGATAACTTAGGTGTTTGGAATGTAAATACATAGTCAGAATTAAAAAATACATTACCATAAACTTTATCAGAAGAAATGCCAGAAGGAATATCAATAGAAATTTTTTTACCTTTTAAGTTATTTAAGTGCTTCATCAAATCAACATAAGGATTTTCTAGCTTTCTAGATAAACCATATCCAAATAAGCCATCTATTATAATTTCTGAATCTTTAATTTCAGAAATCATATTTTGATTTATATCATAAATAGGAATTTTCTTATTTAAATTATTTAACTGAATCAAACAGTCTTTAGATATTTTATCTTTATTATTTAAAATAAAAACTTTTACATTATATCCTCTATCATAAAGCATATTTGATATAAGTAAGGCATCACCTCCATTATTTCCAAAACCACAAAAAATTTGTATTTTATTTGATTGAGAAAATTTTGATATAAACCATTTTATAAACCTCTCGCAGGCTCTTTTCATTAACATCAAAGAGGAAATTTTCTTATTTTCAATAGTCTTTAAATCAAGACTTTTAAGGTTTGATGAAGATAAAACTTTTAGCATAAAATTAGTTAATCAATTGATGAACTCTATTTGCTATCCAATCTCCAACCTCATTGGTTTTATAAAATTTATTTTTGTTAATATCTTCTGTAACTATGCCTTTGTTTAAAGCATCATTAACTGCTCTATTAATAATTCTTTCTTCAAAACTCATATTAAATGAATGACCAATCATCATAGCTGAAGATAAAATCATTGCCATTGGATTTGCAATATTTTTTCCAGCTGCTTGCGGGTAAGAACCATGTATTGGTTCAAACAAACTGATGTCTTTTCCAACTGAAGCAGATGGTAACATTCCAAGAGAACCAGTTATTACTGAAGCTTCATCTGTAATTATATCTCCAAACATATTCTCTGTCAAAATAACATCAAAATCAGAAGGATTAGATATTATTTTCATTGCTGCATTATCAACAAATAAATAATCAACTTTCACATTTGAATAATTTTTAGAAATATTCTGAATAACTTCTCTCCACAATCTTGATGTTGATAATACATTAGCTTTATCTACTAGTGTAAGCTTTTTGTTTCTTTTCAAAGCTTCATCAAATGCTAAAACAGCAATTCTTTCAATTTCACTTTTATTATAAACACAAGTATCAAATGCTTTATTACCATCATCTAAAATTCCTTTTTTACCAAAATAAATTCCACCAGTAAGCTCCCTGAAAACAACAAAATCTACATTTTTTAAAATCTTATTTTTTAAAGGAGAATATTCAATTAAAGATTTATAAGTTTTTACAGGCCTTATATTTGCATACAAACCTAAAAATTTCCTCATTTCTAATAATCCATCCTCTGGCCTTATTTTAGCTTTTGGATCATTATCGTATTTTGGATCCCCTATTGCACCAAATAAAATTGCATCGGATGATTTACAAATATCTTTTGTATCTTTTGGAAAAGGATTTCCTTTTTTATTTATTGCTGAAGCCCCAACTAGAGCATTAGAATAACTAAATTTTAACGAATTTTTTTTAGAAATAATATTCAAAACTTTTATAGCTTCTTTCATTACCTCCGGGCCTATACCGTCTCCTTCTAATACAGCAATATTCTTTATCATAATTTATTTAATTTTTCAAACTGTAATATTGAATCTTTCTTACTATTCAAATAATCGATGCTATCATACCCATTAATCAGGCATGTTTTATTGAAACTGTTAATACTAAATGACTCATTGAATGATCCATTATTAGTAAAAAAAACTTGATTCTCCAAATCAACATTAAATTCAATTTTTTCATTTTCTCTGATTAGTTCAAAAACTTTACTTAAAGATTTTTCATTTAATTTTATAGTTAATAAACCGTTATTTAATGCATTATTATTGAATATATCTGCAAAAAAACTACTCACTACTACTCTAAATCCAAAATCATAGATCGCCCATGCAGCATGCTCTCTACTTGAACCACATCCAAAATTTCTTCCTGCCACTAATATTTTATTTGTTTTATCCGCTCTATTTAATATAAAATCTTCAATGGGATTATTCATGTTGTCATACCTCCAATCTCTAAATAAATTGTCTCCAAAACCTTCTCTGGAAACAGCTTTCAAAAATCTTGCTGGTATAATTTGATCTGTATCAATATTCTCAATATGAATCGGTGTTGCCTTAGATAAAATATTATTAAATTTTTCCATAATTAAATGTAATCTCTAACATCCGTTACATATCCATTTACTGCCGTGGCAGCAGCAGTTAAAGGACTAGCCAACATTGTTCTTGAACCTGGACCTTGTCTTCCTTCAAAATTTCTATTTGAAGTGGAAACACAAAATTTATTTTTTGGTATTTTATCTTCATTCATTGCAAGACAAGCGGAACAACCTGGTTGTCTAAATTCAAAACCTGCATCTTTAAAAATCTTATCTATTCCTTCCTCTTTTGCCATTTTTTCAACTTGCTTTGAACCAGGAATTACCCATGCACTAACACCAGATGCTTTTTGTTTTCCATCAATAAATTTCGCTGCTATTCTTAAATCCTCCATTCTTGAATTGGTACAACTACCTATAAAAACATAATCTATTTTTTTGTTTAATAGATGAGTTCCAGATTTTAAACCCATATAGTTCAAAGATTTATGAAATGAATCTTTAGATCCCTCCATTGGTAATTCAGGTATTTTATCTCTTATTTTCATTCCCATTCCAGGATTTGTTCCATATGTTATCATGGGTTCAATATCTTTAGCATCATATTTTAAAACCTTATCATATTTAGCATTGCTATCAGAAACCAAAGTTTTCCAATACTTTACTTTATTATGAAAATCAATACCATCAGGTGAAAATTTTTTATTTTCAACATAGTCAAAAGTTTTTTGATCGGGAGCAATCATACCTCCTCTAGCACCCATTTCAATACTCATATTACAAATAGTCATTCTAGCTTCCATTGATAGAGAAGAAATTGTAGAACCAGAATATTCTACAAAATAGCCTGTTCCACCTGAAGAAGAAATTTTTGAAATAATGTATAATATTATGTCTTTAGAATACACTCCTTTTTGTAATTCTCCATTTATTTCAATCAACATGGTTTTAGGTTTTTTTTGAAGTAAACATTGAGTTGCTAATACCATCTCTACCTCACTTGTGCCTATTCCAAAAGCAATGGAACCAAATGCTCCATGAGTTGAAGTATGACTATCTCCACATACAATTGTCATCCCTGGTTGAGTTATTCCAAGTTCTGGACCAATAACATGAACTATTCCTTGATATTTATGACCAAGTCCATATAACTCAATTCCAAAATCTTTACAGTTTTTTGTAAGTTGGTTTAGTTGATTTCTAGATAATTCTTCTTTAATAGGTAAATGTTGATTTAATGTCGGAACATTGTGATCAGCAGTTGCAATAGTTTTTTCAGGCCGCAAAACCTTAAGTCCTCTTTTTCTTAACCCCAAAAAAGCTTGGGGACTAGTTACCTCATGAATTAAATGTTTATCTATATATAAAATACTAGGACCATCAGGAATTTCGTCTACTACATGAGCTTCCCATACTTTATCAAATAAGGTTTTAGGGTGATTCATATTAATGAATTATTTTTTTTTCTTAACTAATTCATATAAATCTTCATCATGAATCAATTTCTTTTTGTCTGCCATCTCAAGAAATTTAGTGTAAAGTGTTTCCAACTCAATTTTACTTAGTGTAATACCCAATAAAGAAAGTCTATGAGATAATGCTGCTCTTCCACTTCTGGCAGTTAAATCAATTGAAGAAGAATCAACCCCTACAACTTCAGGATCTATAATTTCATACGTTTCTCTATGTTTAAGAAAACCATCTTGATGTATTCCAGATGAATGAGCAAAAGCATTTGCTCCCACTATTGCTTTATTTCTCTGCACAGGCATATTCATTAGTTTACTAACTTTTTTACTTAATGGAACAATTTTTTTTGTGTTTATACCGGTTCTGAAATTTAAATGTTTATGAGCATGAAGAGCCATTACTACTTCCTCAAGAGAAGTATTTCCAGCTCTTTCTCCGATACCATTCATCGTGACTTCAACTTGTCGAGCACCATTTTGTAATCCTGCAATTGAATTAGCTGTAGCTAATCCCAAATCATTATGACAATGAACTGAAATTGTGGCTTTATCAATATTAGGAACATTATTTTTTAAAAATTTAATTTTTTCACCATACATATCAGGTAAATTATATCCTGTTGTATCAGCTATATTTATTACAGTAACACCTGCTTTGATTACTTCTTCAACCATTTTAGATAAAAAATCTTGATCAGCCCTTCCAGCGTCTTCAGGATAAAATTCAATATCATCAAAGTATTTTCTAGCATATTTAACAGATGAAACAGCTTGTTCTAATACTTTCTCTCTTGTAGATTTAAATTTATATTTAATATGAATATCTGAAGCACCAATTCCTGTATGAAGTCTTTTTCTTTTAGCATCCTTAAGAGATAAATTGGCCATATCAATATCCATTACAACTGCTCTACTAAGTGCACAAATAATAGGTTTTTTAACGTTTTTAGAAATTTCTACAATAGAATTAAAATCTCCAGGGCTTGAAATTGGAAAACCAGCTTCTAAAACATCGACTCCAAGATCCTCTAGATCTTTAGCAATCTCAACTTTTTCTTTTGAATTAAGCTGACATCCAGGAACTTGTTCTCCATCCCGTAGAGTAGTATCAAAGACTATTATTTTTTCTTTTTTAGTCATAGATTACATGTTTTTTATAATTTCTTCTCCAAATTCAGAACATGATAGTAAAGTGGCATCATCCATTAATCTTTCAAAGTCATAAGTAACTTTTTTGCTAGATATAGATTTTGTTATACCCTTATGAATAAGATCTTTAGCTTCGACCCATCCTAAATGCTCTAACATCATAGCCCCAGATAAAATAACCGAACCTGGGTTTACCTTATTTTTTCCTGCATATTTTGGCGCAGTTCCATGTGTAGCTTCAAAAATAGCGTGACCAGTTTCATAATTTATATTTGCTCCTGGAGCTATTCCAATACCACCAACTATCGCAGCTAGAGCATCTGAAATATAATCTCCATTTAGATTCATTGTTGCAACTACAGAATATTCTTTTGGCCTTAATAGAATTTGTTGCAAAAAAGCATCAGCAATAACATCCTTAATAATTATTTTTCTATTTTCAATATTTATTTCTTGCCATGGACCACCATCTAAATCTTTCGCTCCAAATTCTTCTTTTGCTATTTTATATCCCCAGTCTCTAAAAGAACCCTCAGTATATTTCATAATATTTCCCTTGTGAACAAAGGTGACTGAATCTCTTTTATTTTTAATAGCATAATCAATAGCAGATCTAACTAACCTTGAAGTTCCTTCTTCTGAAATTGGTTTTAAACCTATTCCACTTGATTCTGGAAATCTTATTTTATTAAATCTTTGTTCAAAATTTTCTTTTAATAAAGATTTGATTTTTTGATTTTCTTTTGTACCGTTCTCAAATTCAATTCCAGCATAAATATCTTCAGTATTTTCTCTAAAAATCACCATATCAGTAGTACTTGGATCTTTAACTGGAGATGGGGTACCATCAAACCATCTAACAGGTCTTACGCATGCAAAAAGATCTAGCTTCTGTCTTAAAGCTACATTTAATGAAGTGATTCCACCCCCAACAGGTGTAGTAAGAGGACCTTTTATTCCAACTAAATATTTATTAAATGAATCAAGAGTTTCTTGAGGAAGCCATTCACCAGTTTGATTAAATGCTTTTTCTCCAGCTAATACTTCTAACCACTCAATTTTTTTTGAACCTTGATAAGCTTTTTCTACAGCATGATCTATAACTTTTTTACTTGCTGGCCAAATATCAACACCGATTCCATCTCCCTCTATAAAAGGTATAATAGGATTGCTACCTACAACCATGTTTTTGTCTTTTATTGAAATAATATCTCCATTCATATTTTTACTTTTAATTTAAGGGAATGTAATTTAGATATTTTTTAAGAAAATGATACCTTATTTACTGATTTTAGAAATATTAGATTATTCTATTTCCATTTTATATTGCATCCCATACTCGGAAATTGATTATTATCAATTTC